>Ga0302324_100001116_pt1 | contig 66205 bp, 61 predicted proteins | sample Palsa_T0_1_FD_201949 | JGI IMG/M metagenome (GOLD analysis project Ga0302324, IMG submission 201949) | Peat permafrost microbial communities from Stordalen Mire near Abisko, Sweden - Palsa_T0_1 | ecosystem: Environmental > Terrestrial > Soil > Palsa > Peat permafrost | place: Sweden: Abisko...
GGGAAGGAACGGTGGAGGCGAGCTGCTCTACGTTGCCGAGGGGAACCCAGAATTGAGGATCGAGCACGATGTCGAGGCCGCGAAAGCCGGGTGGGGCGACGCCGATTACGGTGAAGGGATGGCCGGAGAGGGTGATGGATCTGCCGAGGATGGCGGGGTCTGAGGCGAAGCGGCGCTGCCAGAGGATGTGGCTGAGGACGATGACGGGTTGGTGCTCTTCGCTGGCGAGGAAGCCGCGGCCGAGGCTCATGCGGATCTGCGCGACGTCGAAGAAGTTGGCGGTGGCGGACTGGCCCCAGACGCGCTCGGGCTCGCCGTTGCCGCTGATGGATGCGGGGAGTAGCTCGTAGTAGGCTGCGACGCCGGAGAAGGAGTGGGCCTGGTCGCGGAGGTCGTTGTAGAGAGGCCAGGAGAAGCTGTTGCAGCACTGGTCGCCGTCGTGGGTGGTGTGGAGCGCCATGAGCGTGCTGGGATTGCCGACTGGAGGGGGGCGCAGCACGAAGCGGCTGACCATGGAAAAGATGGTGGAGTTGGCAGCGATGCCAAGGGCGATGGAGACGACGATAGCGAATACGAGGCCGGGGGATCTCGAAAAACGCCGGATGCTGTAGGTGAGGTTTTGCCGCAGCTCTGTCATCGTGGATCTCCGTGATTGCTTCTGGTTACGGAAGGTCGGGGGTGATTGTTCCCCCTCGATGATCTTTGCCGGCTTATTTTTCAGGCCTTTCTGGAAGGTGTTTAGAAATCGTGTCCTGCCGGACGGGCCCACTTCGCGTGGGGCGGCCACTTCGTGGCTTGTATACCTTTTCTTGCTGAGATAATTTTCTGTGGTCCTCCCGTTGGTCGGGATGATCTTTTTTCAACCAACGGGAGGAGTGATGCCATTTCTTTTGCCTGGATGAGTTCAAAGGGCTTGCGAACGTACGCTCCACGCTTAGAGTTCGGAGAAGACGAGGCAGACGCGGCCAACCAGGTAGTCGGCTGGTGAGGCGTGGGTGGCCAAGGGAAGAAGCTGGACGGGGAAGGCGCGGGAGTAGGGGCGAAGGATAAGACGGCCTTCGTCGAAGTCGACGAAACGAAGGAGTAGCGCGCTGCCGCAGCGGACGGCATAGAGCGTGGGCTGGTGGGCGCGGTAGGGTGCGAGGGAGTTGTAGTGGCGGTCGAGGACGGCGATGGCTCCGGGGGCGAGAAGTGGATCCATCGCGGCGGCCTGCTGGGTGTCGGCACGGATGGCGAGGAAGCGCTGCCAATGGGCGTGTCGAGCAGAGGGGCGGGCGCGGTTGTCGTGCAGCCGGGAGGCGGAGACCTGAATGGTTTCGATGATGGAGGCGGGGGGGATGCGGGCCTCGTCCATGGCTGAGGAGGGGGAGACGACGGGGACGATTTCGATGAGTTCGCTGGACTGTATGGCGGCGGCAGTGAGATCGAGTGGGAGGATCTGGTCGATGGTGAGATTTTGCGAGGCGAGAACGCGGTCGAGCCCTTCAAGGGAGAGGGAGCGTTTGCGGTTGAGGAAGTTGGAGATGTGTGCCTGCTGGAAGCCAGCCTGTTGAGCGAGGCGACTACCGTTGAGCGTGCCGCGTTCGATGCGGCGGAGGAGCTCGAGGCGAAGGAGTTCGTGAAGGTCTTCAAAATTCATAAGATAAGGCTATCTTGCGCAGACCATATCATTTTGCAATGCGCAACTAAGGCGAAAGTTTCGCTTTGAGCAACATATATTGCGCCTGAAACTACGGCTTATTGGTGATATACGGAAAAAGCTTTTCTGGAGAAAGATAGGTGTTGACAGAATTTTTGTCGAAAGCTATAACCTTGAGACTTTCCAAAACGGGCCAGAAAAAGTGAGGGGCGCAATCTTGATTAAGGATAAAAGACAGCGACTGGAACTGCATCCGGACCAGGGGTGGAAGGCGATGCAGGGTGGATGTGTTTTTTCCCGAGGTACTACACCGAACTGAGCATAAACATACGAGTGTCGCAGCTTGACCTACAGAGCCGATAGAGCTTTGGGGGACAGCGACGGCATTTGCCAGCAACCTGGGCGAGCCCATTCGACCGCTGAAAAAGACCGAGGCTCGCCGGGGGAGAACTACGCCTCGAAAGGGAACGATGAATTACTTGCATATGGATTTAAAAGTATGTGAAGGGTGTGGGGCACTTTGGCTCCGTGCAGCGGACGTAACTTGTGTGTACTGCCGGGGATGCGCCGGACGACTGGCTGAGTTTCCGGCTCCGCGGAAGCGACATGCTGGAGGAAGAAAGCGCCTGGTAAGGGTGTCTGGATGCTCAGCCAGCATTGTTGCAGTTGGAGGTGCGCGATGAGTGCAGCTCTGGTAATTCTACCGATGGTGTGGGCTACGGCTGCGCAACAGCAACCAGAGTTGCATGCGGTTGTGGAGGTCGTGGCGCAACAGCAGGCGGCTCCTGAGTTGGCGTTCTACCGGAAGTACACGGAGGCAATGCTGCGGAGGTATATGCGGTTGTCGATGGAGGCGGGAAGAGCGCCGTCGCTGCTGGGACGTGAGATGTTTCGTGGCAAGGTTACGAACTATCGCGTGCACGGCTTCGACGACGTTGTGATCTTCGTGCATGACGTGGAGAAGTGCCTGGCAAAACTGGATGAAGGACAACAGTATCTGATCAGACGAATTGCGCTGCAGGAGTATACGCAGGGTGAGACGGCTGGAATGATGGGGGTGGGTCTGAGAACAATCGTTCGGCGGTACGCGGAAGCACTGGATTTGTTGACGAAGATCTTTCTCGAACGGAACCTTTTAGAGCCTTTAAAAGCTTGTCAAGGGGTCGGGAGCGGAAGGTAAGTTGCAAGTCATTGTTCTGCTTGATGTTATGTCTGCCATGGAGGTTGGCGTAGTAGTTATGCGCTAACTGCTATTCTGGAAAGGTAGTAAAGATTGAGACGGGAGAGAGCCTGAGGGCTGCTCTCCCGTTTTGCTTTGGGGGATAAGGAAATGGAACGGAAGCGGGTGGCGGGCAGGTTTGTGCGGCAGGGGCTGGATGGAGATGGCGGAGCTAAGACGGAGGGGAAGACAGCCGCGGTGGGGGCTCCTCCTCGACCAATGTTCTGCAGGACGTATACGCGGGCTCGGGTAGCGGCGGCGCTGCCTGAGATCGTGGAGCGATTTGTGAAGGAGGCCAAGAATGGGAGCATCGCTCACACGAAGATGCTGGCCAATCTTGGAGGGCTGGATAAGAGTGAAGCACCGCAGGAGAAGAGGCGCCGAGGCAAGAGCGTGGTCGGGTTGCTGTTGGAAGACCTGGCTCGTGAGCCTGAGGAGCCGACGGAGCGACAGTAATGTTGCCGTGTGCTTTGGTGGCGATGACCGAGTTGTAGTTGCTTCATACATAGAGGAGGTGCAATGAGACATGCGGATGGGCTTCATCGGCGGAGTGCTGGATTGGCTGGACTGGTGAGCGGGCGCGATGGGTTGCGAAGCGCGGCGGGCATGGAGATGCGAGCGATGGCGGTGGAGTTTCCGGTGGTGCATGGACATCCAAACCGGCTGCCCTTTGAAGGAGTGTTGACGCTGGTGGATGTGGCCAGCGATAAGGCTCCGAGTGGGGCGAAGGGGCATCGGGTAGTGCTGACGCGAGAGGCGGCGGAGGCGGCGCTGCCAAGTCTGATGGGGATGGCGGTGGACTACAAGGCGGGATGGGATGGGCATGATGCTCGGCAGAAGTGCGGCATCATTACCGCCGCTGAGGTGGATGGACGGAAGCTGACTGTCGCGGGATATTTGTTTGCCCGGGACTTTCCTGAGATGGAGTCGAAGATCCAGGCGGACGGATCTGGCTCTGGAGCGATGGGGATGAGCTATGAGCTGGCGGATGCGCACGTGGCCGATATGCGGGCGCAGGTGTGGACGCTGACGCGAGCGACCTTTACCGGAGCAGCAATTCTGCTGCGGGAGAAGGCAGCTTATCGAAGCACGAGCTTTCGGGTGACGCGGCCGGCGCTGGCTCGACGGGCTGCGATGGCCCGCTAGCTTTGGGCTTCGAGCAACTTCATTCTGGGTGGGATGCTTTCGACTGCTGATCTTCGCGGATATACGCGCATGAAGGCGTTACGGCGATCAGGAGGATAAAGCTGATCATGGCGGATTTGTTTTCGGGGTTCTCTATCGAGAACGACGATGGCTCGTTTTGGTCGGTCTAGGCGTTGGATTTCAGGCTAACGGTTTGATGTCTGGTTACAGACTTAAGGAGATGTGGGATGAGTTTTACAAGTGCGTTGGAGACTATCGGTAAGGGTTTTGAAAAAGGCCTGAAGTGGGCGATGGAGTATGCGGTCCCTGTAGAGAAGCTGGTTGGAATTCTGTTTCCCGAAGCAGGCCCTATTGCTGCTGGCGTGGCCAATGCGACTTCGCTAATCCAAACTGCGGTGTTGATGGTGGAGCAGAAGTATGCGGCCTCTGGAGTGCAGAACGGTACGGGGGCTCAGAAGTTGAGCGAGGTGATGTTGCTGACCGAACAGGCGGTGACTTCGCTGCTGAGCGGTGCGGGGATTTCCGCGGACAGCACTTATCTTCAGAACATTGTGTCGGCTGTGGTCGGAGTTCTGAATGTACAAGGCCCGCAGCCTGCTGCTGTTGCGACAACTGCCAAGGCTTAAACGAGATTCAATGGGTGGACTGATTAGGTAGAGGTGGGAAGAGGAGAGGCATGGAGATGGATATGAAGGATGAGTTGGGAGTAACGGTTGAGCGTCTGGCGGCTGCGGCTGGCCTGCTGGAGCAGGTCGTCGAGCGCTTTGCACAGCGGCAGAGCGAATTTTCTCTGGACGCAGAGGCCTCGATTGGACGTATTGTGGCCACGGTCGAAACCCGGCGCGAGGTTGAGCTGGAACAGAAGCTTGCAGCGGCAGAGGCGCAGATCGCCGAGCTGAAGGCTGCAGCTTATGTTCCTACCGAGGTTACAAATGGACGGAAGACGTTGCCGGCAGCGATGACCACCCTACTGGCGAAGCAGGGTGTGAGCCTGGATTCGATCGAGGCTGGCTCTCTGGACGCGGCGCTGGGCAGTTTGAGCATAGAGCAGAGGATCGCGGTAAAGGCACAGTTGATGCGGGCCGGGATGCTGGTTTAGTTGAAGATGACGAGTTGTCCGGGGCGGCCGAAGAAGAACGAATAGCCGCTACGGCGACACGTGGACGCTGCGAGTGTATTTGATTGCGGCAATAACGAAGGGCGAGATGGGTGCGGCTTTGGCTGCGCCTTTTTTGTTTTGAAAGGGATAAAGATGAACGCAATGTTTACCAGTATTCATGGCGCGGCAGATTTTATTGGGCCTGGCGCGATTGAAGTTCCGTTGTATCAGACCGAGATTACCGACCTGGTTCGCCGGCGCGGTATTTTTGGACAGAGGATCAAGCAGGTTCCCGCAACGGGGCATCCTTCACGCTACTTTGAGGAGACAGCGATTCCGTCTCCTTCGCCTACTTCGGGCTTTGTGGATCCACGCAATATTATTGCACCGCTAGTGAGTCCGACCCGCATTGAGAACAGTGTTCCACTGAAGGCTCTGGTTGCACAGATCAACTACAACCTTTTCGACATAGAGCTCGGCCAGCAGCAGAGCCAGTTTGCCTATCTGCAGGCGAAGGACCTTGCCGATACAGTCGACGGCGTTCTTCGGACGCATGATGTTGCGTTGTGGAATGGCACGGATACAAGTCTCAGCTCGCCAACGACTCCGCAGTACTTTGGTGCAGGCTCGCAGATTGCGGCGGGTGGCAACACCGTGTCGATTCCTGTGTCTGGAAGCATTGTCGATGGCTTCAAATCGACGATCGCGCAGATGGTTGCGAATAGCTCGTTTGGCGTTCGACCTACGGCTATTTATGCCAATCCAGTCCTGCTGGATCTGATCGATCGTGAGATGAAGGCCGAGTTCAACGTGGTGTTGAATACGAAGGAGATTGCTGCCGGGTTCACCGTGAAGACACTGTCGACACAGGCTGGCGACATTCCTTTGATTCCCGAGTGGACTCTGAGCTACACGGGTACTCCTGGTTCGGGTTCGGCCGTGTTGCCGGCTTACATTGTGACGGAAGACCTGATTGAGTACCACTGGTTGAGCGATCCGAATCCGAGGATCTTCCAACTTGGCGTACCGGGTTCGCTGGCTTCGCAGTATGTCGTTGTAAAGTTCGGCGGCGTTGTGGTCAAGGGCGCCAGCTACGCTCACTTCCAGGTTCTGGTCGACCGCTAAAACACCAGGCGGTATAGCGGTTCGTGGATAGATGCAGGGGCCGGTGAATTTGTGCCGGTCCCTGTTGCTTTTTGAGAGGGGAAGTGCGATGGGCTATTTGTTGCCGGCGGAGTACGTGCAGTATGGACTGACGGCGGAGACTACGGATGACTGGGTGACGATGGCTTCGGCTCTGATGGAGGCGTATTGCCGGCGACCCAGTTTGCTGGTGACGCAATATGTGGAGCGAATGCGGCTGACGGCCGGGGCACAGACGGTGCGGCTAAGCTATCGTCCGCTGGCTGCAGCTGTGGGCGCTGCTTCGGCGCTGGTGAGTGTGCAGGTGCGATATGGACGGCCGCGACGGGGTGAGCTGCCTGATCCATTTCGCGAACAGATTGCGTGGGCCTTCAGCGTGCCGGGAAGCTGGAATGCGCTGGATGTGACGACCGTGGATGTGAATCAGACGACAGCAGAGCTTACGTTTCCGGTGAGCTTTCTGGGGCTGAACTACAACGAGGTCGAGGTGACGTATACGTCGGGGCTGGTGACGATTCCGGATGCGGTAAAGGTTGCCTGCGTGCAGATTGTGAAGAATGCGCAGGCCACGCCGGCGATGAATGTGAAGTCGAACAAGATGGACACGGTACAGATGCAGTACTTCAGCGGGTCGCTGATCGATCCGCAGGTGCAATTACTGCTGAAGCCGTACATCGCAGAGAGGCTGGGGTGAGGCGATGGCGGATTTGGTGAGTGGGTCCGCAGCAGCGGTGCGGGCGGCGGATGTTTTGTTGCGGGTTGCGGGAGGGCGGTCCGTGCTGTTGCGAATGCCGGCGCCAGCGAGCGCGGGAGATACGACGGAGCAGCTGGGGCTGGCGGTTCCTGAGTTTCAAGATATAGCGCTGTCGCCGGTGGTGTTTCGGAAGGCCCGGACGACGGCATCTGTGGGCAAGGTGGCGCAGTGGGAGTTGATGGTTTCGGCAACGGCGGTGCGGACACTGGTGGGGTCATTGGGATACTCGGCGGCGAGCGTGCTGTTCGCTACGGCGTTTGGTGTGCTGATCGATGGCGTGCTGATGGAGGTTGAGTCGGCTACGCAGTCGGAGATATATGGAACTCCCTATGTTTATCGGCTTTTATTGCGCGCGCCGGTTGCATTGATTGTCTAGCGACATTTTTTGAAAGCTTGTTGCTTCCAGAATTCTCAGAGTCGACTTATTTGCTACTTGAAAGGTTACATATCAATGCAGAATGCTAGAGATACGTTTTATGTCACCCTGCAAGCCAGGCTGGCGGCGATAAATCCAGCACGGACGATGGTGTTGCGAGGGGTGACGCGGCCTGGCGTGCTGGTGGAGGAGAACGAACTGGCTTCTGCTGTTCAGCCGGCGAATGTGTTTTGCCTGCACTGGACGGGGCTTAGCGTGAACGCGCAAGGGGCGCTGCCACTGGTTGGGATGAGTTGCGAGATCCAATATGCGACGGATGGAGACTCGGGCAATGGAGGGATGGATCGGGGGCGGTTGCTGTCCGGGATGGATGCGGAGCTGTCGGCTGCGGTGAGTGCTGCTCCGCAAAATGCCGTGAAGATGAACTATGTCGGTTCGGCGGGAGGTTCGGGACTGGCGCCGGTAGCAATGGCGACGAATGTTTTCTGGGGCGATGTGGTGTTTGGGGCGGTGGTTGTGAATGGAGAGCGGCTGGAACGGGTGGCTACAGTTGAGGTTTTCAGCTACCAGGAAGCGGGTGAGCTGTGAGTACGACGATGACTGCGGTTGGCGTGGTGGCGGCTGTGGCTCCGGTGACTCGGCGGGTGCGGGCTTATTTTGCGCCGGTGAACCGAGTTGCTGGAGTCCCTACGGTGTTCGATGCGGCGCAGACGGGGGCGTTTGCGCTGGGTGCGCCTCCGGCTCCCTGGGTTGATCTGGGATGGTGCTCGGGGTTTGTGAGGAAGAGCGCGACGAAGGTGGGAGCGCTGACAACGGGCGCGCCGGCAGTGGTGCAGAGCCAGGTGCGGACAGAGGTGGAGGCGACGTTGCAGCTCGAGTTTGAGAGCTGGGGGAAGCTGCAACTGGCGCTGGCGTCTGGGTCGCAACAGATGAACCTACTGCAGACGACGGTGGCTGCGGCGGCGAATGGGAGCGGCGGAGTCTCTGGTAAGGCGGTTCCACTTGTTGCCGGGTCGACGGCTACTTCGTTGAGTGTAGGAGCGACGGCGGCGGCACAGTTCCAGATAGGGGAGTTGGTCGCAGTCGACGAGGATTATGTGGCGCAGGTGGGGTTTGTGGGCAGCGGGGCGAGCGCTGCTTACGTCAGCTCTCCAGCTTCGGTGGGCAATGACATCAACTATGTTCGGCGGGTGTCGCTGAATGTGGGACGCGTGGTGGGGATTGCGGGTGGCATGTTGCAGCTGGGTGGAGCTCTGCTGGCGGGAGTACCACCTTCGGGGATGCAGGTGAGCCCTCTGGTGGGATTCGTGGATCGCGAGGGCGGCGGTTTTTTTCAGGAGTGGTCGGGGCTGTTTGTGATGGATGGCGAGCAGGGCGATCGGGTGATCTATTACTACCCGCGGCTGCAGGCGATGCAGGGCTCGGCTGAGACGGTGAACGCACTGGCGGGGACATTGGAGCAGGTGTCGCTGGCAGGAGCGTTTCGAGCGCTGCCAGTGACAGATGCGAATGACGGCGAGACGGTGTTGTCTTTCCGCAGCTATCTTCCAGGGGCGCTGCGGGCTGTTTAGCAGATCGCTGCTGAGTTTTCTGGTGTGGGGTGGGAGGGTGGACGAGAGCTATGAGGAGAAGAATGATGCATTGGAAGCCTAGAGGATGGACGCTGGTTGGAATGCTTATGCTGGGGATTCCCGGAGTGATGAAGATAGCGATGCAGCCTGTGAGTGCGCAGGTATCGCAGATTGCTACTACGCAAGTTACAGATACGGTTTTTCTTGCGGATGGAACTACGGCGACGGGAACTGTGATCGTCAGCTGGCAGGCATTTACTACTGCGATTGGGCAGTCGGTGCCGGCGGGAACGACTTCTGCCACGATCGGCACGGGAGGGGTGTTGAGTCTGCAGCTGGCTCCGAATGCAGGGGCTACGCCGATGGGGACTTACTACACTGCGGTGTATCACCTGGATGATGGCAGCGTAAGCCGGGAGTTCTGGGTGGTTCCGGTGAGCGAGACTCCGGTGCTGGTGAGTGCGATCAAGAGTACGGTACTGCCTATTTCGGTGGCGATGCAGACAGTGAGCAAGAGCTACGTCGATACGGCGATTGCAACGGCGATCTCAGGCCATCCGCTGGATGACACTTCGCCCTTTGTGATGAAGACGGGAGATACGATGACGGGGCCGCTGGTGTTGCCGGGTGATCCTACTGCGGCGAACCAGGCGGCGGACAAGCACTACGTCGACGAGAATATATCCGCGTCGGGAGCTGGATTGGGGCAGAAGGTTTCGCTGCTGCCGACCGCGACCCAGCAGGTGGTGCAACCGGTGGGGACGCAGTTGCAGGTGAACAATCTGAACGGCGCAGAGTATGCGAGCCAATATGTAACCGGTTTGGGTAACAACGGAATTGCGAATGCAGTGACGAGTCCAGACTGCGCGACCGGATGCGATGTGAAGGTAGAGCACAGCTACAGTACGGAATCATACAACGTAGAGGCATGGAATACTGGAACCCATGTGAAGGACAACCGGAATGGGCAGGAGCGGGATAACTATCTCAATCCAACCTCAGCGTCAGTAGATGGTCAGGACATAGGGCAGGTGATTGATGCGGTATCGACGCGCAATGCAGCGGCTGAGTTTGCCAGTGGAGGACCGGAGGAGCCAATCTCGGGCGGCATGCTTATTACGCATGAAGGGGTGACAGGCGGGAACAATCTGTTTCCGCAGACCATCGAGAGTGTGCCTTACTTCAAGAGTACTTATGTTGGCCTGTCCGTAACTGGAGCGTACAACACGATGGGGCAGCATGTGCTGGCGCCCCTTGGGATCAACTGTTACGGAGTGGGGGATTGCCTGATCGGTTCGCAGGTTATCCTCGCATCGGGTGGTTTCCGGGATGAGGGAGATGAGGGGGCTCATCCGTACGATCTGCAGATACAGGAAGACACGAACGTCTTCGAGGGGACTTGCAGCCAGGGGTGCATGGCAGGTTCTACTGTGGTGACGGTGGCTCCGACTGCTGGAGCGGCTACGCAAGGCGAGGGGAGATACCTGATCGACAAGAACCCGGCGAAGTTGATGACTACCGGATCTTTGATTGGCGGGGTTTTTCAGACGGGCACGGTGCCGGGAGCGGGGGCAACCTTCAGTGGGACAAGTTTTCCTGTAAGCGTGTTTCTTGCAACGGCGCAGCTTGTGCCTTCGCAGGTAAACAATATTGCTCCGGGAACTGTGACAGTACCGATCGCGACGAGTGCGGTGCCTGCTGGTTTTGCGACGAATACGGCGGCGATTCAGAGCCCGAGCGGCGTAGCCTGCGTGACCGAGCCAGGCGGGCGGTATCCGCATAACTACGAGATGGTGACCTACACGGTAGTGGATGGAACGCATCTGCAGATGACCTTCAACAAGGTGCATCGGGCAGGAGCGACGATCGCTTTCGGCGGGCTGTGTGGATATGGGCTGGAGGAGACGGTCGATACGGTGCGTGGAATCAGACAGGTGTTCCCGGTGATTGGATCGTACTCGGCGACGGGCCTGTACTATGCGGGGGGACTGGGTGGAATTGTCGGAATCAGCGGCCAGACCGGCGGCTACCTGAATGTCAATCTACAGATTGCAGCTATTGTCCGCAGCAACAATGTGGTGACGGTGACGACGGCGGGGAATCTTCCGGTGGATGTGAATGGGCTGACGATGAATATCTCGGGAGTTGCGGACTCGAGCTATAACGGAAGCTTTTCTGTAACAACTACAGGTGCAAATACGTTGACCTATGCAGATACCGGAGCCAACAGCACCAGCACGGGAGGGACTGTAGCGGCGCTGACTGGTGGCTATGTGCTGTATCCCATGGCAGAGGTGCTGGGTGTCTTCAATGCGACGACGAAGAGCATCGATGGGCAGATGACCCTTGCTCCTAATTCCGTGCAGTGGGCGGTGAACGATCCGATTGAGCAACCGCACTACTACCAGGAGGGTATTGGGGCAGATACGACCTTTGTGTCGCAGACGATGCCGCGACCGACGACCCAGCTAAGTGCGGGTGTTGAGTACGACCTGAGCGCGGGGCCGGGTGTGGTGGGGTGGCTCGTCAACAATGCGGTGCCGGCGACAAACTATCTCGGCAATGGCGGAACCCATTCTGCGCCGCAGGTGGCATTTCAGGCGCAGGGCATCTGGGAGAAGACCATGAATGCGCAGGCGGGGGAGCAGAGTGCGTTTTCAATTCACTGCAACTCCCATGGCTGTGGGAAGTGGAACTCTGGTTACGACCTGTTCGAACTGGATAACAGTACGGGAGGGTTTGATTCGTTTCCCTTTCAACCGATGACGAGCACACTGACGATGAACCTGCGCGGCACGCAATATGGGTTCAGTCCGCAGGCGTTTACCGCAGGGACGATCAATGCAGGTACGATCAACGCCACGTCGATCAATGCAACATCGTTGAACGGAGAGCTGAGTGCGGCGCAACTGCCAGTGTTCAGCGCTTCGGGCAGCGGACATGCACAAGGGGCTGTGCCTGATCCTGGAGCGACGGCGGGAACGACACGTTATTTGCGTGAGGACGGAACGTGGACGGCGGTTAGCTCATCTGGCGGTACGATGTCTGGGCAGATCGCTACCAACCTTCTGGTTCGTTATGCACTGACCGATGGAAGTGGAGCACCGAAGGATTCGAGCGGCAATGGGAAGAATGCGACACTTCCTGGTGGTTCGGCGAATCCGTTGTGGACATCGCAGGGGATAAGCTGCGATGGGGCTTCGCAATACTTCAATTCGGCGGGCACACAGGCAGCGAGGACGTTTGTGTGGACGAGTTCGCAGACGGTCTCCACTAATTCTCCTTCACCTAGTGGACCGCAATTTGTCACTCCATTTGGAGTGCCGGATCTTAGTATCAGCTTTGGAGCAAATGCGTGGTACGGAAACCACCCGGCAGTTTCGGCGGGAGGCAATTACGACAATACCCAAAGCAGCGACACGCTTCAGGGAACCCATACCTACGCGTTGACGCTGGGAACCAACAGCGCAAGCGATCCAGATCGCTTTTATGTCGATGGCGTGGAGACAACGTATACGGGACCACGCAGCGCTGGAGCAGGTCTTGCGACGGCGGGTTATCAGGTATGTGGCATGAATAGTGGGTTTCCCACGTATTGGCCTGGGGCGCTCTATTATTTTGAAGCGTTCTCCGATGAGAAGACACCGGTGCAGATTTCGCAAGAAGTCGTAGCCGTGACGCAGATGGTACAGAGTCGAGGAGTCGCCTTCAAGGCGGTCCCCGACCCGACGATAGCGGACCTGTATCTCGCAGTTGGAGATTCGTTGACCAATGGCGAAGGAGTCAGCCCATCGAGCCAGTTCATCACGCCGACGGATAGCTTCACGGTGTTGACCTATGGGCTGGGCAACTCCGACACGGATGATCTGTTCGAGATGTTCGATGCACGAGAGGCGCTGCTCTACCGGCGTAATGCTGGAAGGAACGTGCTTCGGTTGTGGGCAGGAACGAATGATGTGAGTACACGGAGCAGAACGGCGCAGCAGGCGCTGGATGGAGTTCGGGCATACTGCCGGAAGGCGAAGGGCACGGGATTTCAGACGATCGTCTCGGACATGATAAGCCGGGCTGGCAACGACACGAATATGCTTGCGCTGGATGGATTGCTGACGACGCAGGATACGGGTTGCGATCTTGTTCTGGACCTGGCTTCGAATCCGCTGATTGGAGCAGTAGGAGCGAATACGAGTACGACCTACTATCAGGGGGACAATACGCACCTTCTGGAGGCAGGGCAACAGATTGTGGCTGCGGCGGAGACGAGGGCGATCAACCTGCTGGGGCATCTGAAGAGCTCGACTACGAGCCCCACGGTGACTTCTGCAACCTACACGATCGCTGACTACGATCTCTATCTTCCGATTAATCCGGCGGCGAATTCGGTTGCGGCGACGCTGCCGGATTGCAGCTACTTTACCGGACTGACGCGGTCGATCAAGAACCTGCAGAGCTCGGGTGGGAATGCGGTGACGGTGGCTCCGGCGGCCGGACAGTTAGTCGATGGATCAAGCTCCGCGATTACAGTGGCGAATGGCGCGACACTGGTGCTTCGACAGATGGTTCCGAACCGGACGACGGCTGGATGTACCTGGGTGAAGGTGAGCGACAACTAGTCGCTGCGTGACGGTGTGCGGCCTTTTTCCCAACGTTTGGGGGATGGGCCGCCCTTCGTTTCTCGGATGAGATGCAGACGGTTTGAGGGTGGTGGGATGCGACAGGCTGCGCGGGATTTGAAGGAGCTGCTCGCCCTGGGAGAGCAGATGGAGGAGAGACCAGCGGCTGTGCTGAAGGCGGCAGAGAAGCTGCTGCAGGTGCGTGACCGGGAGGGCCGGGGGAGGCGTTTGCGGGCGAATGCGGCGCAGAGGGCCTTTGAACACGCGCGTGGGCAACGGAATATTGTGCTGAAAGCTCGGCAGATGGGGATGACGACCTGGGTGGCGGGGCGATTTTTTTTGAAGACGATTACGGCTCGCGGAGTGCTGACTGTGCAGGTAGCGCATACGAGAGAGGCGGCGGAGGGAATCTTCCGGATGGTGCAGCGATTCTGGGAGTGTTTGCCCGAGGATATGCGCGAGGGTCCGCTGAGGCGGAGTAAGGCGAATGCGGGACAGATGTGCTTTCCGGTGTTGGACAGCGAGTTTCGCGTGGTGAGTGCGGGAGATGAGAATGCAGGGCGCGGTTTGACGATGCAGTATCTGCATTGCAGCGAGGTGGGCCGGTGGCCGGGGGATGCCGGGGCTACGCTGGCTGGGCTGCGGGCGGCGCTGGCTCCTGAGGGCGAGATGGTGATGGAGTCGACGCCGAATGGAGCGTACGGATGCTTCTATGAGGAGTGGGGGCTGGCGGCCGCGAAGGATGTGGTGCAACATTTTTTTCCGTGGTGGATGGAGAAGGCTTATGTTGCCGCCCCTGTGGCTGGGGAGTTGCGCGAGGATGAGCTGCTGTTGGTGGCGTCACATGGATTGACCAGGGCGCAGATAGCGTTTCGACGCGGGCTGGAGGCGAGTTATCGGGGACTACGGTCGCAGGAGTTTGCCGAAGATGCGGAGAGCTGCTTCAAGGCTACGGGGGAGTGCTGCTTTGATGTAGAGGCCGTGGAGAAGAGGCTGGCTTTGGTGAGTGAGGCGATGGAGGTGCGACGCGGCGGGGCGTTGCAGATCTGGCTGCCGCCGATTGCCGGCAAGGAGTACGTGGTCGCGGTGGATACGGCTGGAGGTGGAGCTGACGGTGACTTTGCGGCGGTGCAGGTGATTGAGATGGACTCTGGGTTGCAGTGCGCGGAGCTGCAGCAGAGGCTGGGGACGCTGGAGCTGGCAAAGGTTTCGGCAGCGCTGGCGCGGGAGTATGGTGGGGCGTTGATTGCGGTTGAGCGGAATAATCATGGAGCTGGGGTGCTGGCTTATCTGGATAGCGTGGAGCGGTATGCGCGGGTGTATGAACAGGCGGGAGTTGCGGGGTGGTTGACGACGGCGGGCTCGAAGCCGGGGATGGTGAGCCGGATGGGGGCGCTGTTGGTGGAGTCTGCAGAGTTGTTTTATAGCAGGCGGCTGCTGGGGGAGTGCAGGACGTTTGTTTCGATGGCGGGTGGAAGGACTGCGGCCGCGAGTGGGGCGCATGATGATTGCCTGATGGCGATGGCGATTGGACAGGCTGTTCGGGCGGAGTTGGCGGGTAGGCGGAAGGGGTAAAGGCTTGTCCTGCCGGACGGCCCACTGCGCGTGGGGCGGGCGTTTGCACGTCTTTTTAACTTGTCTGGGTTGAGGAATCGATTTGGTCCTCCCGTTGGTCGGGAGCATTCAACTGGAGGGCCTATGTCGATTATTCTGCCCAGACCTGTATACCCGCCATGAGGTGGCCGCCCTCCGCGGAGGAGGCCCGTCGGCAGGACACAGTATTCTGTTACTGAGGTGTTGCGGCTTGGCGGTTCTGGCGGTGCAGGCAATTCGAAGGATGCGGGGTGGAGCCCAGAGTCAGCTGATGCTGGGCGCTGACGGCAAGCTTTGGGTGGTGAAGTTTCAGAACAATCCGCAGGATATTCGAGTACTGGCGAATGAGTTGATTGCGACACGGTTGGCGGCGGCGGTGGGGTTGACGGTGCCGGTGAGCGATGTGGTCGAGGTGACCGAGTGGCTGGTGGCAAATACGCTGGATATGTTTGTGGAGCTGCCGAGAGGGCAGAGGCAACAGTATGTTGCAGGGTTGCAGTTTGGTTCGCAGTTTGTGGGTGGGTTGATGCCAGGGCAGGTGGTGGACTATCTGCCAGAGCAGCAACTGGATGAGGTGAGAAACCTGGCGGAGTTTGCCGGAATGCTTTGCATTGATAAGTGGGCGGGGAACTGCAATGGGCGGCAGGCGGTGTTTGAGAGGAAGCCTCGGGAACGGAAGTATCGGGCTACGTTTATCGATCAGGGATTTTGCTTCAATGCGGGGGAGTGGACGTTTCCGGATTCGCCGCTGCGTGGGGTGTATCAACGAAACCTGGTCTATGCGAGGGTGACGGGTTGGGAGAGCTTTGAGCCGTGGCTGAGCCGGGTGGAGGCGATGGAGGCAGGAACGCTGTGGGAGATTGCGGAGTCTGTGCCTCCGGAGTGGTACGGCGGCGATACGGCTGTGATGGAGCGGTTGATGGAGCAGATGCTGCGGCGGCGGTCGAGGGTGCGAGAGTTGATTGGGGAGTTTCGGGATTCGAACCGGGAGCCGTTCCCAATGTGGGCCTCGGGGAAGAAGATTGTGGTGCCGAGGCAGTTTGTTGAGGTGAGTGGAGCGGGAAAGTTTGTAATGTAGTGTAGGGCGGCTGCGGAGGTTGATGGTTGCGTGATCGAGTTCCATGCGAGTTCTTCCTGATCCGGTATGTGCCGGATGTGGTGAAGGGCGAGTTTGTAAATATCGGGGTTCTGCTGCGAGAGGCGGGAGGTAACGCGCCCGGGACAGGGCCACACGATAGCGCGGTGGTGCGTTTTACGCGGGACTGGAGCAGAGTTCGGTGTATGGATGCGGATGCCGATATTGGTCTGCTGGAGGCGCTCGAAGGAGAGATTGGAGCTCGGCTGCAGATGCGAGCCCAGGATGCTCCGGGAATCAAGCCGGTGATGGAGATGCTAGAGGATACGCTTTCGAACTCGGTGCAGGTGACGGAGGTGCGGGCCTGCCTGGCGGAGAGTTTGCCGGCCGAGATGGAGCAGTTGATGCGAATGTATGTCGAGCCTTTGAAGGTAAAGACGGAACGAAAGCGCACGGGGCGCGCTGCGATCGCGGGGGCGATGCGGACGGAGTTTGAACGGGCCGGCGTGTGGGGGTTGATGCGGAAGCGGATCGCGGCTTCGCTTTATACGCAGGCCGGTGATCCGATGAAGATCGATTGCGGATACAGGCCGAATGGAGTGGTTCGGATGTTTCAGGCGGTTTCGCTGGAGGGCGATGTGGAGGCGGCGAAGGGGTTGGCTTACTCGGCCCCACAGTTGATCGAGGGCGTGCATCGGGTGGAATCTGCGCGGTTGGAGCTGACGGCTATTGTGGAGCCGTTGCGAGCGGTGTCGGACGCGGAAGATGAAGCAATGGAGCGGTATCGGTTTGGCGTGGAGGCGATGGAGCGGCAGGAGATTCGAGTGGTGACGTTGAGCGATCTGGCCAGGGTAGCGGAGACGGCGCGGATAGAGCTGCGGGTTTGAGGTGGGAATAGAAGGCAGATAAAAACAGGATTAGAAAACAGCGGAGACGGTAAGGCATGGCCCAGGGGCTGTGCCTTTTTCTTTTTGCAGCAGACACGGAAAGAGAGAGGTGGAGCATGGGAGTTCGGACGACGGTAAAGGATCTCTGGCAGAGGTTGTCGGGCATTGAGGCAGTAGCGGGAGACGCGACGAAGGGTGAGAGGAAGACGGCGATACTCCCTTCGATCCTTAGCCCATATAACCGGGTGGGGCGGCCAGGGCAGAACGCTCTGCCGAAGCCTACTGCGGCAAACCTGCGGAAGTTCGCCGAAACGCCTGTAGTACGGCGGGCGATCAATGTGGTGAAGAACAAGATCGCCAGTATGGACTGGCAGGTGAAGGTGCGGCGCGGCTACTCGAGTGTGACAGTGGAGGACGCGGAGGCACGGATGCAGGCGCTGCGCCAGTCTCTTGAGGAGCCAAATACCTCGGACAGCTTCCGAGTGTTGTGGGAGCAGGTGCTGGAGGATCTGCTGGTGGGGGGCTTTGGTGCAGTGGAGATGGAGGCTACGGGCGATCCCGACAGGCCGTTTCATCTTTGGGCGGTCGATGGAGCGACCATCCAGATCGACGCGAGGTGGGATGGCGATCCCAGTAAGCCTCGCTATGCGCAGGCTACGGGACAGATAGGGAAGGATGCGTTGGTTCCTCTGCTCGATGATGAGTTGATGTATGTGCGGCTGAATCCGCGCAGTTACACACCGTTCGGCCTGGGCAGGCTGGAGGTTGCCTTTGAGACGGTGAACCAGTATCTGAGTGCAAGCCGCTATGCGGGAAAGCTCGCCAGTAACTCGGTCGCGCAGTATGCAATCTGGCTGAACGAGGCTACACCAGAGGAGCACGACCGCTTGATCCGGTGGTGGCAGGATGAGATTGAAGGCACCGGACGTGTGCCGTTTCTGAGCAGCGAACAGAAGCCGGAGGTGCTGAAGTTTGCCGGTGGGACCGATGCCGATCTGCGTCTGCAGTGGCAAGAGGCGCTGATTCGTATGATTGCGAACGCGTTCGATCTGCCACCGATACTGCTTGGCCTGGAAAGCGATGTGAACCAGTCGACAGCAAGTGAGTTGGCGGATGAGGCGTTCCAGACCGCCATCGTTCCGGTGGCGAAGCTGCTGGCGGAGCACATTACGCGAGACCTGTTTGCGAAGAAGCTGGGATGGCGCGAGTTTGAGTTCTGCTTCAACGACCTTGGGAGCAGAGATGAGATGGAGGAGCTGCAGATACAGACGACGCTGCTGAATGCTGGGGTGTTGACTGTGAATGAAGTGCGATCGCTGCGGGGGTTAGGGCCGATAGAGCCGGCGGTGACACAGTGAAGATTACGATCGACAATCTGGATGGCGCAGGGGCGGCGGACTACAGCGCCGCCCTATGCGCGGATGGTCCGTTGAAGATTGAGCGCGTGCTGAATGCACCGTCGATTTGCAGCGGCATGCTGGACGTGAGCGATGCTTCGCTTGCTGTACCTGCGCGAAGAGGGCGAGTGGTGGTGACTGCAGCGAATGGCACGGTCCTGTTTACAGGCTATGTGGCGACGGATCCTGAGGCAGTGTATGCAGGCACAGGATTGAAGGGGCCAGTGTACCGCTATGTGTTCAGTGCTGTGAGCGATGAATGGCTGTTGGATAAACAGGCGGTTCCGCTGAGTGGAGCGGGGCTGGCGCAGAGTGGGGGGCAGTTGCTGACAACGCTGACCAACCGCGTCGATGGCGGCCTATTCACCTTAACGGAGGTGATGAATGGACTGGCGGTTGGAGTGTTTCAGCCCTCGCAGAGCGAGAGCTGGTCGGTGAATGCGGGCGTAGTGGCCAGCACGACGTATGCAGCGTATCGCGTTCTGGATGGTGCGGTGAGCCTGCAACCGGCGGGAACTGTTACCCATGCGTTGAGCGATGGCGATGGGACGTTACAGGTGGCGGCGTTGAAGACAACGCAAGTGAAGGAGTTGGCCAACGATGTCACGGTCAGCGGGGAAGAGGAACCTTCCGCTTATGTGACGGAGACCTTCGCAGGGGATGGCACGACGACAGTCTTTCAACTGTCGGAGGACCCGTTTAAGCCGAAGACGACTGCGAACTCTTCGCTTCTACTGACGGATAGCTTTAACGAGCCCGTGCTGGATACGCAGATATGGCAGATCGCCGATCCTGGATCACACCTGAACTTGAGTTCGGCCGGGTTGACGATGACGGGCGGGAATGGACTCGATGGACAGACAACGCTGACAGCGATCGATCCTGTGGAGTTGGGCGGGACGCTGGTGATCGAGGCTGGAAGCCTGCAGCTTGGAGGGGCGAGCGCCGGTGTGGTGTGCGGGTTGTATTCGGGTAAGACACAGAGCGCGAACTGCTTTGCGGGGTACAACGTTCGACAAAGCGCCGGTAATACAGTGGCGGTGCCGTTGGTAAACGGCGCTGAAGTCGGAACCGTTTTTACTCTGGCGCAGGGGCACACCTACACGCTGCGCATTCGGCTGAATTGCGTGGAGGCTCAGCGGGTGCTGCAGGCCTACTACGCGATGGTGGATGGAGTCGTTCAGTCGTTTGGCGGTGGGCTGGTGTCGGCGCCGATAAATGCTGTGTTTGAACTGCAAGACCTTGGAGCGGCTTCGACCACACCGGCGACGGTGTTGTATGACGGTGCCGTGACGAGTTCACCGGCGAGCTGCAGCTTTGTTGCAGTGAACAGTGTGCAGTTGATTGGGTCGATGGGATACTGCAGGATAACGCAGACCGGCTCGGCCTGGGTGGTGAGTACGCTGCCGAGTGGAGTGAGGATGACTCGGCTGATCGGCGTTGCAGGGGAGGGCGTCGACTGCAAGGTCTCTTCTGCTGGTAAGGTTACCTTTTTTGCGGGGCGGGTTCCGGTGGCAGGTGAACTTGTAACCGTGACGTACCGTGTGCAGCAGAGGGCGGTTGCTCGACTGGAGAATACGGCGAGTGTTGCTACTGAGGCGGCGGGTGGAATGCCCGGGACCGCGCAGTGGCTGGGGAAGGTTCTGAAACCAGAGGCGAGAAGTTCTTCCGACTGCGAAAGTGCGGCGTTGGCGGTGTTGAGCTTTGCGACGAGCCGAGCGGCGGCTGCGGCGGGAACGTATGTCGCGGTGAATCCCGCGGATGTGTGGCCAGGAGATGTGCTGGACATTACGAGCAACGGGCAGACGATGAGTGTGGTGGTGCGGCGCGTGGAGATCGTCAACGGGATGGCGCGTCCAGAGGTGCTGACGTACAGCATGGCGTTTGCGAACGACTGGGCCGAGGGATTGGGGTTGACGCTGTCCGAGACGATTGCGGCGAACGCGCTGCTACCACAGACGGCGTTGAGTGCACCAGGTAATGTGCTTGCGAACCTGCAGCAGTTGCAAGTGGTGAGCGCGACGGGGACTGCTCTGCAGGTGGACGCTGGAATGGCTCCTCCTGCGGGCGGCGGGTTTGAGGTGAGGCGACGGGATGGAGACTTTGGGCCGGGCGTAGACCAGGATCTGGTACTGCGAAGCCCGGTGCGAAGTTTTTCCATTCCGCGCGAAGGCCAGATAGAGCACTACTACGTGCGGATGTACGACGGGTCGAAACCGCCGTTGTATTCGCGTTTTTCCAGTGCGGTATTTACAGACTTGCCCGTTAGCGAGTGACAGGCAGGAAGAGAGGAGGAGACATGACGGAGTTCGAAGGGCAGGTATTAGCGGATTTGAGCGTGCTGAAGAGCCAGATGAAACAGTTATTCGGCGTTGGGCAACCGGGGCGGTTGACGATGCTTGAGGAGCGCGTGGAACGCCATGAGCAGAGCGTGCAGCGGTTGAAAGGTCTGGTAGGAGCTGCGGGGGGATTGCTTGCAGTCTTTCATCTGGCGATTGAATATTTTCGGCGATAACGGATAGTTGAAGGGGGAGCAGATGGATTTCTTGAAGCTGTTTTTACGGACGATTGTGTTAATACCGGGCGTCATCCAGGGAACCGAAGCAATGTTTGGCGCAAAGACCGGGGAGCAGAAGAAGAAGGCGGCGGTGGAGATTGTCGGATCGGCGATCAACATAGCGGATGCTGTGACGAGCAAGCAGATCGCCGACTCGGACAGGTTTACCGAAGGGCTGAATGCGATTATCGACGGCGTTGTGACTTGCCTGAATGCGAGCATCTGGGCGAAGCAATAGGTGAAATGGTCATGGAAGCAACGCGCGGCGTTCATGGGGAAAACCGTATAATCGGGCCATGGACGCCGAGCCGCTGGGCAGTGTTTTAGTTGGAGTTGTGATGGGAAGCCGCAATGATTTTGCGGTGATGCGAAGCGCCGTCGAGATATTGGCAGAGTTTGGCGTGGAGTATGAGGTACGTGTGGTTTCGGCGCACCGAACGCCTGATCTGCTGTTTGAGTATGCGAATAGCGCGGTGGTGCGTGGGCTGCGGGTGATTATTGCAGGCGCTGGTGGCGCGGCGCATCTGCCGGGGATGATCGCTGCAAAGACGGTGGTGCCGGTGCTTGGCGTACCGATACCGGCGACGGCGCTGCAGGGAATGGACTCACTGTTGAGTATTGTGCAGATGCCAAAGGGTGTTCCAGTAGGGACGCTGGCAATTGGTGCGGCGGGCGCGATGAACGCAGGCCTGCTGGCTATCGCGATGCTTGCTACGACCGACGCTGCGTTGCGGGAGAAACTGGTAGCGTGGCGAGCGGCGCGCCGGGATGAGGTTTTGGCGCAGGTGGTCGGAGAAGATGAGGTTGGCGCGTGAGTTCCGGATCTTTTACAGCGAAGCCCATTTTACCTGGCGCGACAATAGGTATTTTTGGAGGAGGCCAGTTAGGCCGGATGACCGCGATGGCGGCGCGAGGTATGGGATATCGCATCCTGGTGCTTGATCCGGACCCCGCTTGCCCAGCACGATTTGTAGTGGATGGATGCATCGAGGCAGGATGGAACGATTCGCGAGAGGCGGCGAATCTGGCGCGAGGTTGCGATGTGGTGACTCTGGAGATCGAACAGATCTCTGCGGCGAGCATGACCGCGGCGGCAAGCTATGCGCCGGTGAGGCCGGGTGGAGCGATGCTCGCGATCATTCAGGACAGAGTTGAGCAGAAGGATTGGTTGCGACGCAATGGATTTCCTGTAGGGGAGTATCGCGCCGTCCGATCGCTGGACGAACTGCGTGACGCCGTGGCTGCTTTGGGCGGCCGGTGCTTCTGCAAGAGCGCCACCGGTGGCTACGATGGTCGCGGCCAGGGAAAGGTCGGTTTCGCGGAGGGAGCGGCAGTTGAGGATGAGATACGGAACGCGTGGGCTTCCCTCGGTGAACGGGCTGGAGTCGCTGAGAAGGCCGTCGATCTCGAACGCGAGATCTCTGTGCTGGTCGCGCGTGCTCCTAATGGTGAGGTGAAGATATATCCGGCCGCATGGAACCACCATGAGGAGCAGATACTGGCGTGGAGTGTGATGCCCGCGCCGCTGGCAGATACGGTGGCCTCCGAGGCGAGAGAGATCGCAGAGGCGATTGCCGATACCTTTCAACTGGAGGGCGTGTTGGCGGTGGAGATGTTCTGCACAACGGACGGGAAGCTGCTGGTAAATGAGTTGGCTCCACGACCGCACAACAGCTATCACGCCAGTGAGCGGGCCTGCGTGACGGGACAGTTCGAGCAGCTTGTGCGTGCGGTCTGCGATCTTCCTCTGGGCAGTGTCGACGTGGTGCAGCCTGCCGCGATCGCGAATCTATTGGGGGATCTTTGGATAAAGGACGGAGAGCCTGTCGAACCTAAGTTTGATGCTGCGCTCGCAGTGCCCGGTGTCCGATTACACCTGTATGAGAAGCTTCGGCCTCGTAGAGGACGGAAGATGGGACATCTGTCTGCTGTTGGCGCGACTGCCGACGAGGCGGTGGCTCTGGTGTTAAAAGCGCAGGCATCGTTGTAGAGTTCTAATAGTGATAACAACAAAGCGCGGCAGACTATTACTGAGTCTGCCGCGCTTTGTTGTTTAAGTGGCACGAAATCAGCCGATATCTTCAGACCAGTTTTCGAGATAGGCTTTGAAGTCGGACATGAATTTGCCGGCGTCTGCGCCATCGACGATGCGGTGATCGAAGCCGAGAGTGAAGCGTTGGATGGAACGGATCGCGATGGAGTCGTTACCGTCTTTATCGGTGATGACTTCGGCTTCCTTGTTCAGACCACCGATGCCGAGGATTGCACTCTGCGGCTGGTTGATGATCGGCGTTCCGAACTGCTCGCCGAAGATGCCAGAGTTCGTCAGCGTAAAGGTGCCGCCGGAGATCTCATCCGGTGCCAGCTTCTTGCCGCGGGCACGGTCGGCCACATCAACGATGGCACGGGCGATGCCGAGGAAGTTCTTCTCCTCTGTCTGCTTGATGACCGGGACGATAAGCCCCCAGTCGAGCGCGACCGCGATGCCGATGTTGATGTTCTTGTTGTAGCGGATGGCTTCACCCTCAATTGAGCCATTGACGACGGGGTGCTTTCGCAGCGCAGCGATGGCAGCACGCGTGATGAAAGGCATGTAAGTCAGCTTGACGCCATTGCGCTGCTCGTATTTCGCCTTCTCTTTCTCGCGGAGCTTGACGATGCGCGTCATGTCCACCTTGAAGACGGTGTGGACGTGAGGGCTGGTTCGCTTGGACTCTACCATGCGCTGAGCGATGATGGAGCGCATCTTCGTCATGGGGACCAGCTCGCCGGGCTGCGGCTGCGCGGCGGCGGGTTTTGCAGCAGCGGGCGTGGCGGCAGACGGCGCAGCAGCGGTTTTCGGCCCGTGCTCCAGGTGGCTGACGATGTCGGTCTTTGTGATACGACCAGAGGCTCCGGTGCCGGGGACCTGAGTGAGGTTTACGTTATTGTCCTTCGCTATCTTGCGGACAAGCGGCGATGAGCGGATCCGTTCGCCCTCGGTAGCTGAAGGTGCCGGTGCCGGTGTCGATGCAGCAGATGTAGCCGGGCTTGCAGGAGACGGTGCGGCGGCAGCAGCAGGAGCGACCTTGCCCGCGGCACCGCCGATAATTGCCACTACCGTATTGATCGTGACGGTTGCGCCTTCGGCTACTTTGATCTCCGACAAAACACCGGCGACAGGCGAAGGAATCTCGGCGTCTACTTTGTCGGTGGAGATTTCAAAGATGGGCTCGTCGCGCTGCACACTGTCGCCAACTTTTTTCAACCACTTCGTGATGGTACCTTCGGTGATGGATTCGCCCATCTGGGGCATCATGATCTCGGTGCCAGGTCCGCCTGTGGTTGCTGGATTGCCTTGTGTTGCAGCGGGCTCATCGACTGCGGCGGCAGTCACGCTGTCCGCCGCAGGAGCCGCAGCTGTCTCGGTCTTTGTCGGAGGAGCAGCCGGTGCCGACGCTGCCGCCGAACCGCTCTCCTCGATGGTGCAGACGACGGTATTGACCTGAACGGTGGTGCCCTCGGCGATCTTGATGTCCTTCAAGGTGCCGGCAGATGGCGAGGGAATCTCGGCATCGACTTTGTCGGTTGAAATCTCGAAGAGGGGCTCATCGCGTTGAACGCTGTCGCCGGGCTTTTTAAGCCACTTGGTGATGGTGCCTTCGGTGATGGATTCACCCATCTGTGGCATTACTACGTCAGTCGGCATGAATATTTCTTCTCCCTAAAGATGCAGGTTCCGAGCGACCGGTTTTACAGCTCGTTCCGGCCCAGTTCGCGATCGAGCATACTCGTATGGGATTATACGGCGGTTCGGAGGTTGTTGGCCGATGCGGTGCGGTAAGCGAACGGATGACGTTGAGCCAATTCTCATACCGTCATCGCGAAAAGCTCGTCCAGGGACTCGATTCGAAGCACCTGCCGCTCGAAGATGCGGCCGAAGTTCCGCGCAGTAGAGTTGAGTGCTGTCTCCATCGTTGGCTGGCAGTCTGCTTCGGCCTCAAGCTCGAGACTGGTGACTTGGCGGTCCGTTATACCGCAGGGGATGATCCAGTCAAAGTCGCGGAGGTCTGTCGTCACATTGAGCGCGAATCCGTGCGAGGTGATGCCTTGCGAGACATGCACGCCGATGGCGGCGATTTTTTTTTCGCGAATGCTACCGCCCGCCACCGTCCAGACGCCGGTGAGCTTGCAGATGCGTTGGGTCATCACGCCGAAGTCGCCGCAGGTGCGGATCAGTACCTCTTCCAGGAGACGGACATAATCGACCGGGCCAACGTGCGGGCCTTTTTTTCCGGGAAGATCGCCGCGCAGATCGACGATTGGATATCCGATGAGCTGCCCCGGACCGTGGTACGTCACATCCCCGCCACGATTGATCTCATGCAGTTCAACTCCGCGCTGTGCGAGCAGATCATCGCTGGCCAGAACATTCGAGCGATGCGCATTGCGCCCAAGCGTCAAAACGGGCGGATGCTCGAGCAGAAGCAGCGTATCGCCAATAAGGTTTTGCTTGCGCGCCGCAACGACCTGCTGCTGGATGGCTAACGCCTCCGCAAAGGGAACGCGGCCGAGAGTGAGAAGGTTGATGTGCATCGCCGAATGAGTTCGCTATCTGAACGTATTGCGTTGGAAACAAGACAGCCGACCTTGAGAACCGGCTGTCTTTTGTAATGCTCCCTCGATTAGACGTTCACAGCCATGCCTTCGACACTGCTGAAGCCATCCAGCAGGGCTTCGGCGACAGTTGGGTGCGCATGAATCGTAAACATCATCTCTTCGATCGTCGCTTCCAGTTCGAGCGCTGTGACACACTCCGCGATGATCTCCGTGGCATAGGGACCGATGATATGGACGCCAAGAATCTCACCATACTTCGCGTCCGCTACCACTTTCACAAAGCCGTCGTGCGCGTCGACGATGGTTGCCTTCGAGTTGCCGACGAATGGGAATTTTCCGATCTTCACCTGGAAGCCCTTCTCCTTGGCCTGCGCCTCTGTAAGCCCGACGCTGGCGATCTGCGGATCGGTGTACGTACAGCCCGGAATGCGGGTCCGATTCACAGGTTTGGCGTACTTGCCGGCGATGCGGGCCGCAACCACCAGCCCAGCCATGCTGCCGACGTGCGCCAGCTGTGGAAGGCCGGCAACGATGTCGCCAATCGCATAGACGCCCGGCTCGGTCGTCTCCATCCATTCATTGGTGAGGATGAAGCCGCGATCCGGCGTAATCTTCGTCTTGCTCAGGCCAATATCGGCGGTGCGTGGTGCACGGCCAACAGCTACCAGCACCTTCTCCGCCTGCTTGGTCTGTGGCTTTCCGTTCGAGTCAGTGTAGGAGACAAGTACACCGTCTTTGTTTTTTTCAATCTTGGTGTCTTTCACCGACAGATTGACGTCAATCCCGCGCTTTTTGAAGAGACGCAGCAGCTCCTTGCTGATGTCTTCGTCTTCTGCCGGAACCATGCGTGGCAGCACCTCAAGGATAGTCACCTCTGCGTCGAAGCTCTTGAAGATAGAGGCGAACTCGACGCCCACCGCTCCCGAACCGATCACCACCAGCGACTTCGGCATCTGGTCGATCTTGAGGATCTCGTAGTTCGTCAGGATGGTCTCGTCCGGCTTGTAGCCAGGCAGCATCCGCGCGTCGGAGCCAGTCGCCAGCACTACCTTCTTCGCCTTGATCGTCTCGGTTTTGCCGTCGGCCAGCTTCACTTCGATGGTGTGGACGCCATCCTTTGCCGGACCTGTTAGACGACCGTATCCCTTGATGGCGTTGATCTTATTCTTCTTCATCAAGAAATCGAGACCCTTGACGTGCCGCCCAATCACGTCGTCCTTGCGTGCCAGAACACCCTTCCAGTTCAGCTTCGGCGCGGCAACATCGATACCGAAGCGGTCGGCGTGCTTCAGGTGATCCCACAGCTCCGCGGTAAACAGCATTGCCTTGGTCGGAATGCATCCCCATAGCAGGCACGTTCCGCCAAGCCGGTCATTTGCGTCAATCAGCGCAGCCTTCAAACCATACTGCGAAGCGCGGATCGCGCAGGTATAGCCAGCGGGGCCGCCGCCAAGCACCACTACATCAAAGATCGTATCTGCCAAGAGAACACTCCAAGTATGCGAACCAACACGCACTATCTTATTCGATTCCGCAGCTACTTTTTTGATTCCTGCCCGCAGGAACTGGCTTTTGGCCGCTCTCAGCCCTTGACCTCTGCTGCATAATGAAGTCTGGCAGTTGTGGAGGGACCAATGGTTAGCGATGTAGCAGAGCTCACCCGGACGCTTCGAAAGCCAACTTCAGCCGCTCCAGGCAAGGGCTTCGGGGCGGAGTTACGGTCTGGAATTCGGTCGAAGCTGCGCGACGTCAGCGACAAGATCAAGGCTGACCTCAACAGCACCGGCCAGTCTATCTTCACCGATGCGCGGGGGAACCGCTACCTGATCCAGCGCGAGCCGAGTACGCCTTGATTGCAATCGTTACCGGATTTCTTCTGGTGGCGTACCTTCTGGCGCCCGGGGCCATCTACCGTCTCACCTTTTCCTTCTATATATCCAGCAAGCGCTTCCAGCGTACGCGCACCGAAGAGGTCGTCTTCTCGGTTCTGGTCACGCTCATTCCTTTTGTTCTTGCCTGGATTCTCCTGGTCCACACTCCGCTGGGCAGCTTTCCGGTCATTCACAGCTCCATTGGCAAGCACGAAGCGTATCGCGACGTCCTCTCCTCGCTTCTCTCCGACACCACCCACGGCTCACCGGCCCTTATCTCGGCCTACCTTCGCGCCTCTGCCGAGCAGGCCCGCTTCATAGCTCTTCTTTGGCTCCTTTGTGCCGTGGAGGGCTGGCAGACCGGCCGCGTCATCCGCCGTTATGGCGACTACCCAGACGGCTCCTTCCTGCGCGGTTTTTGCGACCGCTTCCTGCTTAAAAACGTCTCCGAATGGCAGGTCCTCTTCACCACGCTGTCTCTGCGCTCCGACGATCCCAGAACCGTGGTCGAGATCGACGCCCTCTCCTCCCTCAACGTGCTCTACCGCGGGCGGCTGGTTAACTGGTTCACCGATCAGAGTGGCCAGCTCGAAGGCATCTTCCTCATCAACGCGCAGCGCTTTCGCCGCGAACAGATTGCCCGCGACCGCGCCAACAACGTCTTCAAAAGTAATGAAGACTACTGGGCGCCCGTCCCAGGCTCGAACCTTTACCTCGTCGCCAGTACGCTGGCCAACTACAATATCCGCTACGTCGAACCCACCGACATCGAATTCGTCGAGCAGGAGCTAGGCGAAGGTGTCCTCATCACCCCGCTCCCACCAGAAAATCCACCAGACGAACCCAACAGAGAGACGTAAAGAATGAAGTTACGACGAAGCAGCCTTGTACTGTCTTCCACGTTCGTGCTCATAGCAGCGATTTGTCCGGCACAGTCTTCCATAAGCTCGCAGCCTGGCGCCAAAGTCATCATCGACACTGATATAGGGGACGATATTGACGATGCGTTCGCTCTTGACCTGGCGCTCACCAGTCCAGAGCTTCATATCCTTGGCGTCTCAGCGGCGTGGGGCGACACAGGACTGAGGGCCCGTATGCTCGATCGGATGACATGCGAGGTCGGACGCAGCGATATTCCTATCCAGACAGGCCCTGCGACCAGGGTTACGACATCGTTATCTCAGAAGCCCTGGGCCAGCGAAGGCATAGACCGTGCCCACGGTGAAGCCGTCTCGTTTCTTCTGGAACAGATTCAACGCTATCCGGGCGAGATCACTCTTATCGCTCTCGGACCGCTTACCAATATTGGCGCAGCCATCGACCGCGACCCCGTCACCTTCCGCAAACTGAAGCGCGTCGTGATGATGGGGGGCTCGATCTACCGCGGCTACGATGATGCTGGAACCACTGGCAAGCACGGCCACCCAGATGCGGAGTACAACATCGCCATGGATCCTGTTGCGGCGCAGAAGCTCTTTCGTTCCGGTGTGTCCATCTTTATGATGCCGCTCGACTCGACACAGCTTGTATTCGATGCGGCCAAGGGAAGCCTCCTCGCCTCCATCAGCACGCCCATGACCGATTCCCTGCAGGTCCTGATGGCAGAGTGGTCAAGGGGTACCAACCAGACAACACCAACTTTGTTCGACGCAGTAGCCGCTGCCTATGCCATCGATCCTGCGACCTGTCCGACTACGCCACTCCACATCGACGTAAACGAAAAAGGCTTCACGCTCGTGACACCGGCGCCTCCGAACGCCCAGGTGTGTCTCGAACCTAAGGAAGAGGCTTTCTTCAAGCTTCTGATGCCGCGGCTGTTAAATCAAAAACTCACCGGCGATCAGGTGTGTACTGTTTTGAATAAAAAATAGTCAAAAGGTGCGAGGCGTAACCCTTGTCTTCTAACCCAACACCTTTGCCGCATCTTTCGCAAAGTAAGTCACGATAAAGTCTGCGCCGGCTCGACGAATCGACAGTAGAGACTCCATCATCGCGCGTTCCGGCTCCAGCCATCCGCGTTGAAACGCCGCATGCAGCATGGAATATTCACCCGACACCTGATACGCTCCCATCGGGACGTCATATCGCTCCCGCGCAGCGCGAATCACGTCCAGATACGGCATCGCCGGCTTCATCAGCAGTATGTCCGCACCCTCTGCGATATCTTGATCGATCTCGCGCAGCGCCTCGCGCAGGTTGGCTCCATCCATCTGATAGCTGCGCCGGTCGCCAAATTGCGGAGCCGAATCCGCCGCCTCGCGGAACGGACCATAGAATGCAGATGCGAACTTCGATGCATAGCTCATCACTGGAGTCTGCTCGTGTCCACCCGCGTCCAGGGCCGTGCGAATCGACTCAACTCGGCCGTCCATCATGTCTGAAGGCGCAACAATATCCGCGCCAGCCTTGGCCAGGGATGCCGCTGTCTTCGCGATCAGCGCGACGCTCGAATCATTCTCGATCTCGTAGTGATCCCCATCTCGCGCGACGATGCCGCAGTGCCCATGCGAGGTGTACTCGCACAGACAGACGTCCGCAATCGTCACCAGAGAGTCCAGCGCACGATTCCTCTTCATCGCCTTTAGCGCCTGCTGAACGATTCCGTCGTCGGCCCATGCACCCGTCGCCTGCTCGTCTTTCTCTGCAGGAAGCCCAAACAGCAGCAGCCCGCCCAGCCCTAGCACGGCACAGGCTTCTGCCTCCTTCACAGCCTCGTCGATCGAGAGATTGAAGACCCCTGGCATCGAGCTGATCTCTTTGCGTACACCTTCGCCTGGGCAGATAAACAGAGGGTAGATCAGCGCTCCGGGATGCAGATGGGTCTCGCGAACCAGCGACCGCATCGCCTCCGTACGGCGCAGACGGCGCAACCGCGTAACAGGGAAGTTCATACTCTTAGTTTACGACCAGGCCATCAGCTGCGGTCTGCAATTGAGTCATACTCCATGCCTGAGGTCGCCGGAGCCAGTACCCACAGCGTATAGATTCCCAACGCGGTACCCAGGATTGGCTTTAGCAGCGTCAGGATGCCGACGACGATGCCCAGCGTCCTTCCCCATGGCCTGCGCGTCAGCAGGCTGTACCCGACAAATAAGGCCAGGGCCGCCACAACCACGGTGTAGACAGCAACAAAGGGGATCAGAGAGCTCATCCACGTAGGACCGGCCATCCTACCGAAACCCCAACTCATCGGAAAGCCATCACCGTCGAAGCCATGCATGGTCACCATGCGCAGCACGAACATTCCAACGAGGCCGCCTATCACCCGGTACGCTCCAAAGACGCACCAGAGAATGCCCAGCGTCTGTAGATTTCGCTGCACTCGCGGTACGAGCATCGGCACCGATGTTGGATACGGTGCATACGTCGGCCGGACAACCGTCACCTGAAATCCGCACTTCGGGCAAAAATGAACTTGTTCTGCTACTGGAACGCCACATGCCTGACAGACCATTCCACACCTCCAAACGATCATGCGCCAACCCTGCGCTCTCACCGTTACGCACGCGCATAGTCAGCAGTTCCCTGCGAGGTTACGATAAGAGGAGTGAATTCACCAGAACTATTGCCGAAGATCCCTTCCCCCCTGCGTGAATCAAGCGCAGCAGCCCTGGAGTGGCACCGCCTCCGTGACTACATCGCCGACCGCAGCTTTTCGCCCCTCGGCCGCGCCTGGGTCCTCGCGCTCGAACCCTGCGCTGACCTTCGATGGATCGACCAGCAGCAGCAGCGCACCGCGGAGCTGCGCGCCATGCTCACCCGCGGGGGCAGCTTTGAGTTTCGCGGCATCTTCGATCCGACCACCCTCCTCGACAAGGCCCGCATCGACGGCGCTGCCCTTGAATCCACCGAGATCCGCGACCTTCTCACCGTCATCGAGCGCGTCGCCGCCTGGCGCAATCTGATCGACCCACCACCCAGCGGTACCCGCTACGAGTGGCCCGGCATCGACGAGCTCTCTTCCCCACTCCTCGACCACGACCTCGCTCCGCTCCTTAGACTTCTACGCGGCAAGATCGAACCCGACGGCAGCCTGAGCGACGACGCCTCCCCGGAGCTTCGACGCATTCGCCGCGCCATGGAACGCCAGCACCGCGCCATCGAAGCCAGCCTCCGCAAGTCCCTGCAAAGCCTTAGCGAAGGTGGGAGTACGCAGGAAGACCTCATCACCATCCGTGGCGACCGCTTCGTCATCCCCGTCAAAGCCGAGTTCAAACGCAAGGTTCCCGGCGTCATTCATGGCTCGTCTTCTTCCGGGCAAACAGTCTTCGTTGAGCCCCTCGAAACTATCGAACAGAACAACGAACTGGTTCGCCTGCTCGACGAAGAGCAGGCCGAGATCCACCGCATCCTCGTCGCCATGACCCGCGCGGTCGGTCAGCAGTCCATCGCCATCCATCTTGGCGCCTGTATTCTCGCAGAGGTCGAATCCCACGCTGTTCGCGCTCGCTTTGCCGAAACCCTGAACTGCGTTCGGCCCATCTTTATACATGAGCTGGCCTTAACCGCCGCCCGCCACCCTCTGCTCGAGATCCGCATGCGCGCCTCCGCGCTCGAAGCAGGCCTCGAAGAGAACAAGGAACCCAAGACTCCCGTTCCCCTGACGATCATCCTTCCGCCCGGTACGAAGCAGCTCATTATCAGCGGACCCAATACAGGCGGCAAGACGGTCTCGCTGAAGACTCTCGGTTTGCTTTCGCTCATGGCACAGGCCGGCATCCCCGTCCCTGCCGAAGAGGCGAAACTTCCACTCTTTGAGGACGTCTACGCCGACATCGGCGATGCCCAATCTATCGAACGCGACCTCTCCAGCTTCTCCGCCCACGTTGTAAACCTCGACCGCATCTCCCGCGAGGCCACAGCGAACTCATTAGTGTTGCTCGACGAACTAGGCTCCGCTACCGATCCCGAAGAGGGAGCAGCCCTCGCGGTCGCCATAGCTTCGCACTTCCTCACCCTCAATGCGTGGTGCTGCATCACCACGCACCTCACCTCGCTAAAGGTCTACGCCGCCAACCATCCGGGCGTCCTCAACGCCGCCGTAGGCTTCGACCAGCACACCCTTACCCCCACCTACGAGCTGCGGCTAGGTGTCCCGGGAGCCTCCGCTGGCCTCAACATCGCAGCGCGCCTCGGCCTCTCTCCCAACATCATCACCGCTGCCCGCGCCCAGATGACGACGCAAACTGCAGACATCGGCGCCTTCCTGGACCAGCTCCACGACCAACTGACCGCCGCGAGCGCCGAGCGTGAGACCCTTCGCCAGCGCGAACGCGAGCTCTCCCGTGAAAAGGCCCGGGTCGAAGTCGAAGGCCGGGTTGAACAGAAGGCCCGCACCAAGGAGCTCGAAGCCAAGCTCAACTCACTCATTGAAGACTTCGCCTACCAGCTTCGCGAGACCGTCAAAGCCATCGACGACAAAACCGTCGCCCAGAAGATCGCCCGCGACTCCGACCGCCGCATGGCTACGCTGCGCCGAGAGTTCTCCGAGCAGTTCAACTCCACCGTAGTCGCCCATACCAACCGCGCCGACAAGAATGACCCAGCCGCCCAACCCCACATACTCAAGGGCATCAAGGTCGGCGACCTCGTCAAACTCAAGTCGTTAGGCCGTCAAGCCAGAGTCGACCGCATCATCGACCCAAAGAACTTCGAAGTCTCCATGGGTCCGATGAAGATGCGAGCGGGTATCGAAGACATCGCCGAGGTCGAGTCCGTCAAAGTAATCACTCCGCTAGAAGCCGCCCGCAAACGTGGCGGCATCACCGTCGCAACCGCAAACAACGACACAGACTACATGACGTCGGAGATTAATGTGATCGGCCGCACCGCCGACGAGGCCCAGACCGAGGTGGAGCGCTTCCTTGATCGCGCCTTCCTCGCTGGGTTGCCGCGTATCCGTATCGTCCATGGCACAGGCATGGGCGTACTGCGACGCACTCTGCGCGAATATCTTCGCAGCCACCCCCACGTCACCACCGTCACCGAACCGTCACAAAACCAAGGCGGCCAGGGCGCCACCGAGGTCGAGTTACGGCAATAACCGCCCACTTCGCCGACGTTACCTGCGTACGGACACCGCTGGCCTACCCCAGCGACGAGCGTTTTGTACTAATCCGGCTCTTGCTAAAAATGTTCAATGCAACTGAAGGCTCCGCAGGCATTGCGACTTTCCGCGAAGCGAATACTGGGTGGTGACAGGAAACTACTAACACCGGATCCGGGTGGAGTCCGATGCCAGCATATGGTCTGTAATACCCTTGATTTTTTTAAAGAGATGAGACTAGTTGCTTGTCAAATTCTCATTGGCATCAGGATGTAACGGTACTTCACATCCTCATTCGCATCCTCGGGCCGCATCTGTCCGGCGCTCTGGGCGTCCTTGAACTCCAGCCGGACTTCGCCGGTATTGCCGATCGCCTTTAGAAAATCGATCAGGTACTGGCTGTTGAATCCAACCACCAGCGGATCGTAGTTATACGGCGTCTCGATCGTGTCTTCTGATTCGCCAGCGTCGGTTGAAGACGAGGAAAGCTTCAGCTCGTTCTGCTCCAGCCGAATCTTGATCGCACCACTACGCTCATCGGCAAACTGCGCCACGCGCTGGATGCAGCCCATCAGATCCTCCGAACGCACGATGACAAACTTGTTGTTGTCGCGCGGCAGTACGGCCTCGTAGTTCGGAAACTGTCCGGTCAGCTTGCGACTGGTCAACACCCGGCCGCCCACCTTGAAGAACAGTGTCTGGTCGTCATCAGCAAACTCCAGTGTCTCAGCCTCGGTTGCTCCCAGCAGGGAAGAAAGCTCGCTCAGCGCCTTCCGCGGAATCAGCGTCTTCTTCTCGCCCGACACCCCCTCCAGCGTCTCGCCGAGTTTTTCGATGTGTGCGAGCCTGTGCCCATCGGTCGCAACCATGGCCATCGACTCCGCCTTCAACACCAGCAGCGCTCCATTCAGCGTGTAGCGCGACTCCTCATTCGAGATTGCGAAGATCGTCTTCGACACCATGTTCTTCAGCGAAGATACGGAGATCTTTACTGCGCCGGACGAGGGAAACTCCGGCACCTGCGGAAAGTTCGCCCGCGCCATCCCCACCATCTTCGTATTCGACCGCCCCGCCCGGATCTGCACCCAGTGGTTATCCATGAGCTTGATCGAGATCTCACCCTCAGGCAGCAGCTTGATGTAGTCGTACAGCTTGCGCGCCGGAATCGTGCAAGCGCCGGGCTTCTTCACCTTCGCCGCGCAGCTCGTGCGCAAACTCTGATCCAGATCGGTAGCGGTGATCGTCAACCGGTCGCCACCCTCACCCTGGGTCGCCTCGAACAAAAAGTTCGATAGGATCGGAATCGTTGTCTTGCGCTCCACCACGCTCTGTGCAGCGGTCAGCTCCCGCAACAGCTCCGCACGCGAGACTGTGATCTCGAGGTTGCCGGTTGGGGCTGCGCTCGTCTCGGTCGGCAAGGTCATCTCGGGCTCCTGGGTCGCACTCGTCACGTCGGTCTCTCCGTACTTCAGTTGTTGGTCGCTGGCCAAACTGTACACCGAATCCACCCTGCGGTGCATCTCCGCTGTTTCAGCGCCTGCTTGATTCTAGGGTGGAACCCACTTGGAATGCGATAGATTTCTTTGTGGAAAGCACGGTCGATTGTGTGGGTGAGATTGCTTCGGGGTTCAGTGGATATTACTATTCCCCCAAACCTCCAGCGCTACTGCTCCTAAGAACTAAGATTAAAAGCAAGAAATACTAGTAGTAGTAGTCGTTGTCGCTTGAAAAGTGGATATCTCTCCCATCTTCCATCTCATCAAATACTTGGAACCTGTCCCCGTTTTAGAAAACCGGACAACTACAAACTCATATCGAGGAAGACCTCCCTCTATCCATCGCTGGGCGACCCGCTTATCCAACTTCTTCACATCCACCACCACGTACTACTGAGAAGACCTGGAACCAACCGTGGGAATATTGACCAAACAAAACAGAATGATGGAGTTAGGCCAACCGCTTTTTTCACATCTTCATCCCACCACAGAGGATAACCAGACAATTTAAATTGACTGGATCCAGCAGCGTCACCAGGAGCCTTCCATGAATATTGCCATCTTTGGTGCGAGCGGGGCCACCGGAACTCTCCTCACGCAGCGTTGTCTGGCTGCTGGCTACCAGGTCACCGCGCTCCTGCGAGCCCCGGAAAAGTTCCCTCTGCGCGACCACATCCGCGCCATCCAGGGCAGTCCGTTCGACCTCGCATCCGTTAGCCAGACAATCGAAGACGCTGACGTCGTCCTCTCCGCGCTGGGCGCAAACTCCCTCAAAAAGGAGGACGTCCTCGAGCGCGCCGTCCCACAGATCATCGCCGCGATGCAACAGAGTGCGACACATCCGAAGCCGGTGCAACGCATCATCGTCCTCGGTTCGGCGGGTGCGTTGCCTTCTTCGCTCGACAAGCAGGCCGCGTGGCGTCGCTGGATCGTTCAGAACATCGTCTACAACACCTTCCTGAAGTGGCCTGTCGCATCGCAGATCTCGCAGTGGCAGAATCTCTCCCGCAGCAATCTGGATTGGACTATGGTGATGCCACCCATGCTCACCAACGCTGCCGCCCATGGCTCCTATCGTATCGACGGGGACGCCCTGCCGCGCAACGGGAGTCGGATCTCACGCGAAGATGTCGCGGACTTCATGATGCAGCAGATCGACAGTCCCCAATGGATCAGGAAAGGCGTCTATATCTCCTCGTAGCGTCTACTTGGGCTCTCTTATAGCCACGCGGCTGTCTACCTCATGCTGTACCTTCGTCAGGTCCTGCTTCAACGGATTCCCGTGCTCCACCATCAACTCTCCCCCGACATACACACGCTCAAGATCCGGCTGGCTCGTTACGAACACCAGCGTCGCATAGGGGTCGAAGACATGACCGAAGTGGCTGGGATCGATCACCAGAAAGTCGGCCATCTTGCCTGCTTCGAGACTTCCCAGCCTGTCCGCCACGCCCAGCACGTCCGCGCTCCCCATCGTGTGGAGCCGCATGACATCGTATGGACTCATCACCGTGGCGTTCTCGTACTTGTCGCGAATCGCATAGAGGCCCGTCCGCATATTCTCAAACGGATCGGCCAGGTCGGCGCTTGCTTCGCCGTCCACTCCCATTCCAACGCGAATGCCGGCCTTCAGGTACTGAGGAATGTCCGCGACACCCGAGGCCAGGCGTCCGTTCGAGAGCGGGTTCCAGCTCATCGCGGCATGCGCGTTTCCAGTCGCCGCGAGAATGGCTGCGTCCGTGTGGATGAAGTGCCCGAAGATCATCTTGTCCGTTAGCAGCCCGCTGTCGGTAAACCATTTGAACTGCTCTCGATCGAGGACCTGAGTTTCGGGCTGCTCGAGATAGTGGCTATGGTTGCTCAGGTGATAGTGCTTCATCAGGGAAGCCTCCATCACCGCCTGCTGATAGGTGCCGTCAAACGCAGTACCGCCGTTGATCATCACCGAGAGCAGCTTTGTTCCTGCGGGCTTTTGGGTTGTGGCTGCAGGCTGCTTCGCCGTCCAGTCGAGGAACGTCTTCAACTGTCGGTCCGCGATCTCGGCGGTGTATGTGGGTCCCACCTTACCTGGCTCCCAGCCATGCACAAAGCGCACGCCTGAGTCCGACTCGCCATGAAACTCCTGCTCATTGAACGCTTCGCTCTGGTCTTTGCTATGGCCGCCGTAGTTGAAGCTGTATGTCGACGTGATGCCATGCCGCAGATGATCCAGTCCGCCCTCTAGCGTGAACCAGTAGAGGTCCTCCGGTGTTGCCTGCGTCACCGCCTTGCCATAGAGCGTGTCGATCCATCCCAGCAACGTCTGATTCGACGCCAGCCCACGGTACGCGCTCTGCCACAGATGACTATGGGCCGAGATGAAGCCCGGAACCACCCAGTGTCCCTGCGCATCCCACACCACAGCGGCCTTTAGCGACGCTGGAGGATCCCCTGCGGCCACTGCCGTCAGCCGGCCGTCTTCACCGACGACGAGGTAGCCATGGAACGGCGCATGCTGCTCCGGCGTCATCGAGAAGATGTACGCATTGCGGACCAGCAGCTTTGCTGGAGTCTGAGCGACGCAGTGCGGCAGCCACACAGCAAAAAGCAGCGTAAGAACAAGCAGCAGAAGCGCAGGGCAGCGGCGGTGTCTTTCCTTCGTCATACCCTTTCTTATCCTGTATCGACTGCGGACACAAGGACATTTGCAGAAGCGATCGCACCTTCTTCCCACAGATTGCCTTCCTGGCAGTAAAGTATCTCTGTTCCCCAAGGAGCTTCCATGAAGCAAGCCAACCGTGTATCTGCTTTACTTGTTCTCACTCTTTACTGCAGCGCGGCGATAGCGCAGACCGCCAAGTCCACTACAACACCCGCGCCACTCGTTGGGTCCATCGCTGGCCACCCTGGCTGGCCTGTTGCAAAGCCCGAGGATGTCAGCTCTCCGGATGCCATACTGAACGCTGTCTATAGCGTCATCTCTGGCCCCAAAGGTCAGGCGCGCGACTGGGACCGGATGCGATCGCTCTTCGTTCCGGATGCTCGTTTGATCCCTGCGACGACTGGCGCAAATGGGCATACTGATGCCGTCCTTCTCACCATCGACGGCTACATTGCGCGTAGTAGCGGACGGATGACGACGTCGGGATTCTTTGAGCACTCCATCCACAACGAGATCGAGCAGTTTGGCAATATCGTTCAGATCTGGAGCACCTACGAGTCTCGCCATAGTGCCGACGACCCTGCACCATTCGCTCGTGGGATCAACAGCTTTCAGCTCCTGAAGGATGGCGACCGGTACTGGGTGGTCAACATCTTCTGGGATGCAGAGTCTCCTGCGCATCCCATTCCGGCTAAATATCTGCCGTAAAGAGGGAACTATTTTTTTGGTGAGACTTAGTTTAGAGACTATGTCCTGCCGGAAGGGCCCACTGCGCGTGGGGCGGCCACTTCATGGCGTGTGCACCGGTCTAGTAGGGATGATTCTCTGTGCTCCTCCCGTTGGTCGGGATGATCATCTTTCATATTCCGACCAACGGGAGGACCACGAAAGATCGTAGTTGCAAGAAAGGTATACATGCCACGAAGTGGCCGCCCCACGCGCAGTGGGCCCGTCCGGCAGGACATGAGTTTTCGAGAGCTTCTAATCGGAGAGCTAGCTCAGTGTCTCCATGAGCTTGTTGATCGTGCGGTTCAGGTCCTTGTCGGCTCTGCGCTGCTCGTCGATCTTTGCGATGGAGTGCATTACGGTGGTGTGGTGCTTGCCGCCGAACTGTCTGCCGATCTCCGGTAACGAGGCCTCAGTCAACTGCTTGGCGAGGTACATAGCAATCTGCCGCGGAACGACAATCTGCCGTGAGTTGTTCTTCTGCTTCAGCTCCGCGACACGCATGCCGAACTGCTCGGCAACAGTGCGCTGAATCGTCTCGATCGTGATCTTGCGCACCTGGGTGTCGATGAACTGCTTCAAGCACTGCTGGGTGACGGGTAGCGTAATTTCGACGCCGTGCATGGAGCACCAGGCAATCAGCCGAACCAGTGCGCCTTCGAGTTCACGCACATTGGTCCGCACGTTGGAGGCGATGAACATCGCTACATCAGTCGGCAGCTGTGTCTGCTCGCTCTCGGCTTTTTTCTGCAGGATCGCGACCTTGGTTTCGAGATCGGGTGGCTGAATATCCGCGATCAAACCCCACTCGAAGCGCGAGCGCAGGCGGTCTTCAAAGTCGGCAAGCTCTTTGGGCGGCCGGTCGCTGGCGATGACGATCTGCTTCATGCTCTCGTGCAGTGTGTTGAAGGTGTGGAAGAACTCCTCCTGGGTGCGCTCCTTGCCGGCGAGAAACTGAATATCGTCGATGAGCAGCACGTCGACGTTGCGGAATTTGTCGCGGAAGCCGGTCATCTTGTCGTAGCGGACCGAGTTGATCATCTCGTTGGTGAACTTTTCGCCGCTGACGTAACTGATCGAAGCGTGGGGCTGCCGGCGCTTCACGTCGTGGCCGATCGCGTGCATCAGGTGGGTCTTGCCCATGCCGACGCCGCCGTAGAGGAAGAGCGGGTTGTAGGCCTTGGAAGGCCGCTCCGCAACGGCCTGCGCGGCTGCCATGGCGAACTGGTTTCCACTGCCTATAACGAATGCGTCGAACTGATAGCGTGGGTTCAACTGCGACGCTGCGCTCCAATCGAAGCGCGCCTGCTCCGGAGTTGGGCCTGACACCGAACCCATCTGCCCGTTGAGGCGACCCTGCCTGGGCGCGCTCTGGCTGTGGCTCGGCACCGGCGCAAACCCACCGTCTTCGCGTACCTTGGGCGCACGCGGGTCCTGCTCGGGAGTGGTGAAGGTTACCGTCTCCACGTCCAGGCCGAGGTTATCGATCGCCTCCTGGATGAGGTCGGCGTAGCGATCACCGATGTGCTGGAAGTCGGTAGAGGGTATACGCACAAAAAGCTTCTTGCCCTCGATGTGCGAGAAGCGAGTCGGCTTCAGCCATGTCTCATACGACTGGCGATTGATCTTCTTCTCAAGAGCCGCCAGTATGCGAACCCAATAATTCAATACGGCGGTAGCCGTCGGAACGAATGACATTCTTAATTTCCTTGTCCCAACGCCAGTTGAAGGCACTGCAGAAAGCCGCGAAGACAACTGCGGTCAATAGCAAATAAGAGTCCTTACTCGTCCGATGTGGCGAGGCGAGAGAAAGGCCTTGTCTTGCCAGAAGTCTCTCCGCTGGGCATCCGTCAAAAACATCTGGCTGCGGAGAGGAGTGAGTGCAACATGAAGCAAAGTGCGGAGCAACTGGACGTAGAAAACCAACTACGAATCGGGTTCGATAGTAGCACGAAGGAGAAGACGTTTTTCAAGCTATCCGCTCAAAAAATTAAGTTGCACCATTCCTTGTGAAGAACGGAATTCGATCGTAGCGAAGAGCGTAAAAAAGCGCGGATGGAGCGTGATTTCTTCCTACTTCTGGTCCATCTTTTGTGATAGCGCAGTCTCAAAAATTGAGAGGGCGTATCTGCAGCAGGAATACGAACTGTAGCGTTCGTTGCGCTGGGGACAAACTGCCAGATGAAGACCAACACGAAGCGGACAGGCTTAGCAACGCTGCGCCGTCTGCCACGAGTCCTGCCACATACATCGCGTCGAAAGCGCCGATCTCGAAGAGCTTGCAGGCTAACGTCTGTTTGCCCCCGATCGTCTTTGCAATGGTCTTAAGGTTAGCCCCAGGGTCTCTTGTAGACCAGCTAACGAATCGAAATTAAATACCATCCTCAGCTGCGAAGGTTGCGTGCGGCTTCTTCCCTCGCGTTGTCGTGATAACGACCACGCTAACCAGAACGGACAGAGTTCCCAGAATCGTTCGCAGACCAATCGTTTCGCCGCCGAGCAGATAGCCAATCAGCACGGCGATAACCGGATTGACATAGGCGTAGGTGCCGACTTTTGTTGGCGATTCGTGATGAAGCAGCCACAGGTAGGCAGTGAAACCGATGATGGAGCCCGCGACAATCAGGTAGAGGAGCGAGAGCCACGCTGTGCGTGAGATAGCTGCTGGATGAAAGTTGCGAAACTCTCCGAGCGCAGCCGCTGCAAGAGTAAGCAAGACGCCTCCGGTGAGCATCTGCGCGCCTGAGCTCATGACTTTAGACGGCGGAAGCGGCAGCTTGCGTGTAAGCACAGACGCTACCGACCAACTGATGGATGCAAGGATGAGGGCAACGGCACCTGTGCTGTCGATGGGTGCGCCGCCGAGGTTCAAGGAATGGCTCATGAGCACGGACACTCCTGCGATTCCGATCAGGAGTGCGAATGCGAGGCGAACGGTAAGCCGCTGGGTTCGCAGGAGGAGGATCTCCGACAGCGCCGTGAACACGGGAATAGTGGCCAGCATGATCGCGGCGATGCCCGAAGGCACGCGCTGCTCCGCCCAGAACAACAGACCGTAGTTGATGGCGAAGATCAGTAGAGCGAGCAGGAGGATCGACATGCATTGGCGCTTGTTGGGTAGCCGCTCGCCATGCGCGATCATCCAGCCGAAGAGGATGAGCCCGGCGGTGGAGAACCGCATGGCGGCGAAGAGGAGCGGCGGAACTTCGTGGACGCCAATGCGAATCGCGAAGAATGTGGATCCCCAGACACAATAGATGATTGCGAAGGCCAACAGGGTCTTCCACTGAGGGCGATGAGTGTTGACATCCATAGAAGAGTTTTACCAGCACCGCACTTGTTCGCTCGCCGGATTTGCTTCGGTGGTGGATGGAGCTCCCTGGGATCGCGGCCTGATTTCCAGGTCTAGGTTGGCTGTGGCATATAGTCCTGTGAAAATCGTGTCTGATCGGGTATACTCAGAGATTGTTGCAACAGCCTAAAAGTTTGAGCAGGTGTTCTCCCCCTGCGCAGGAGTTTTTGTCATGCCGAAGCGTACTTTTCAACCTAACCGCCGCCACCGCGCCAAGACCCACGGTTTTCTGACCCGCATGAAGACCAAGGCAGGTGCAGCCGTCCTCAGCCGCCGTCGCGCCAAGGGCCGTCATAAGATCGCCGTCAGCGCTGGCTTCCGCGACTAGTTCTACCCGCAGGATCCAAGACCGTGCTGCAGCAAGACCCTATCTCGCTTGAACTCGTGTGTTCCGCTCTCACAGAGCTTTGGTCGCCGCGAGTCGTGGGTCAGGTCAACAATCAGTACATCAAAGTGGCAAAGATTCAGGGCGAGTTTCCCTGGCACACCCATGAGAACGAGGACGAGATGTTCCTCGTTCTCATGGGTCACCTCCGCATAGGCCGAGCCGAAGCGGACGGAGGGGTTGTCTCTGTGCTCCCCGGCCAATTCTTTGTCGTTCCCCGTGGCACCCGCCATAATACCTCCGCCGAGGAGGAGACCTGGATCGCGTTGATCGAGACCACGACGACCCTCCACACCGGCTCTGAGCAGACGCCGCTCACCCGTTCGATCGCCGACCAGCTTGCTCCGTCTGATCGATAACTTCGCTTGAAAATTTATTACGCTCCTGCCTTGGTGCACTGGCCGGCATAAGTTTTTTGCTTTCTGTGATGTGGCGAGCCCAATGGCTCCGCGCCGCCTTCCGCCCATAGAATTCATAGGCAACCCCTCTGTGGTCCCCTCAGTCGAACGGTATGTCAGCACCCGTTGCACGCGTACGAAGAATCGCCTGCTGACAATGGAGAAGTGATATGACACAACCGAATCAGCCGAATCGGCCGCAACAGGGAAGCAAGTCTGGTCAACCGAATCAGATGCCTGGCAAGCCGGGCCAGCCACCGCAGCAGGGCAGTGGTGGTCAGCATGTCCAGTCCGGGGATAAGAAATAGGACCGTAAACCTATCCTTCAGGAAAGCCCGCTGCTCTGGCGGGCTTTTCTTTGTCGCACACTCTATTTGCAGTCGAATGCGACGCACCACAAGCTGGCAACGGCTAAAATCATAGTATGCGCGATGCTGGCACACTCCCGATTGAGCCTGGCCGCGTGACGAACAGAGCGATCATCTTCCGTCTTCGCAAACACGCCGACTATCAGCGCGTTTACAAGGCCAGCCGCAAGCAGTTCGCGAAGCAGATGAGCTACTTCTTCACACTCCGCCCGCGGCTTGGCCCGGATGGTACCGCTATGCGTGAAGCCAGCGCGACCAGTCCGCGCGTAGGACTTACCGTGGGCAAAGTGATGGGTAAGGCGGTTGACCGCAACCGGATCAAACGTCGGATGCGCGAGGCTGTACGCAAAAATCTTTCAACGCTGAGCACGCCGGTGGACGTGATCCTCCATCCCCGGCGCAGCGTGATCGAACTCGACCTGCCGACGCTGGAGCGCGAGGTGGCGAATGTCTTCCGCGTCATCCAGAGGGCATCGGAAAAAGAGCATGCGAAGCAGCGTGAACCACCACCCGCAACGCTGTGAAGCGCAATGACCGACCCTCAGCCCACGATCGCAATCCGTATGGCCTACTGGTTCTACAAATCAGTCGTTTCGCCGATTCTTCACGTCTTTAGCCCTAGCCAGTGTCTGTACCTGCCTAGCTGCTCCGAGTACGCTTACGTTGCGCTGGTTCGCTTCGGGGTATTTCGTGGCTCGTGGCTGGCGCTTCGACGGGTCGCCCGGTGCCATCCGTTTGCGAAGGGCGGCCTCGATCCGGTGCCAAATCGAAGCTCGGATTCAGCCTCGTCTGTCTCTATTTCCACAGACCATTTACCATAGAGCTTGCGCCTGCATATGCGTGGCAGCAGTTTCATGTTCGATAAAGAATAGGAAGTCTCTTTTGGCAGAGTTTAAGAACCCCAATCAGCAGGGCGGCGGCGACAATAAGTCGCTCCTTGTCATGATGCTCGTAATGGTCACTGTCTTCTTCGGTCTGCAGTACTTCCGCGCGAAGCACAATCCCCAGACAGTGTCGCCCAATGCGGCTTCGAGTGCTCCGGCTCAGGCCGGAGGCCAGCCCATTGCTCCAGGAGCCGTTGCGCAATCTGGCCCAGCGGGCACTGTGGCCGCAGCATCTGCTGTACCCGCTGTCGCCGCTGCTGCGGAGGCCACGACTACTATCGAGAACGAGCTTTACCGGATTACCTTCTCCAATCGTGGCGGCCAGGTCACCAGTTGGATTTTGAAGCAAAAGCAATATAGGGACAGTGACAGCAAACAGCAGCTCAATCTGGTGCACGGTCAAGCCGCAACGCAGGTTGGTTTTCCATTCTCGCTCTACACCTACGACGCCGCTCTGACCACTACGCTGAATCAGGCTCTGTACGTGCCTTCTGCAACCGGTAATCTGGCCGCCCCTGCGACGCTGACCTTCAACTACTCCGACGGCGCTATCAATGTACGCAAGACGTTCTCCTTCGACGAGACCTATGTCTTGCACGCCGACATCGAAGTGACTCGTAACGGCGCCCCGGTCCGCGCTCTCCTAAGCTGGCCCGGCGGCTTCGGCGATCAAGATAACGCGGCATCTTACAACGGCGCGCAGCTCGACATCTCCCGCAACGCAAAAGAGCAGCACATCGCGTCCAAGAAGGTCGTCAGCGGCGACACTCTCAACGGTCCCTTCGACTGGGCTGGCACCAGCGACACCTACTTTGCTGCGATCTTTCTTCCCGACTCGCCCGACACCTCTACGCTGGCTACGCTCGCCAGTAAACTCGACGTCTCGAAGACCATCCGGCGCACAGGCCTCGGTAGCGGAGCGCCGGCCAGGGGTGCCATTGAGGTTCCCATCCTCGGCGCTGCAATAGGCGACACCAGCGGACGCACTCAGACTCGTGTCTTCGTCGGCCCGAAGGCTGTCAATGTGCTGCGCAACATCCATTCGACCGGCAATACGACTACGCTGGAGCCGCTGCTGGACTTCGGCTTCTTCGGTCCGATTGGTAAGTATCTCTTTTTGGCTCTGCAATTTATCCACAGCCATATTGCTTCGAACTGGGGCTGGGCCATCGTCATCCTGACGATCCTCATCAATATCGTCATCCTGCCGTTCCGCATCAAGACTATGCAGAGCGGCTTGAAGATGCAGCGCATCCAGCCGCAGATGGACGCCATCAAGGAGCGTTACAAGAAGTACAAGGCCACCGACCCCAAGAGAAGCGAGATGAACGTCGAAATCATGAAGCTCCAGAAGGACAATGGAGTAAATATGTTCGGCGGATGTATTCCCACGCTGATTACCTTCCCGCTTCTCTTCGCCATCTTCGGGATGCTGGGGCATGTGGTCGAGCTTCGCCAGGCGCACTGGCTGTGGCTGCCCGATCTCTCTGCAGCCGACCCATGGCACATCCTGCCGATCGTCATGGTCGTCAGCCAGTTCCTGGTGCAGTTCTATACGCCGTCGCCTGGCGTAGACCCACAGCAGCAGAAGATGATGGCCTTCATGATGCCTGCGGTCTCCGGCTACTTTACCTGGAACTACGCCTCTGGCCTCGCGCTCTACTGGACCATCGGCAACCTCATCAGCATCGTGCAACAGGCCGTAATGAACCGCACCAGCATCGGTCGCGAGATGCGTGAGATTGCCGCTAAACGTGCTCGCCGCAAGGCTGGCACGCCTGCAACGATCCAGGGAAAACGTTAGTCAGGCGACCTGTTGAAACTTAATATCGCTTCAGCCATCTATTATTCAAGAAGGCTGCTTTGTTAGCAGGACGCAAGTAGATTCAAATTTTCTTTTAGTTTGTCAAAATAAACATGAGTCAGATCGACGATCCCGGCTCGGCCGCAAAAAAGATTGCTGACTTTCTCCAGACGCTCAACAAGAGCGGTCTGGAGTTCAAGTCCAAAATCATTGCCTGCAACGGCCAAGTGCAACCCACCCCTAGCGTTCCTGCCGGTGCGTCCCCTGCTGCCTCCATCGAGACGACATCGTCTTCTCCCGATATTAAAGTTGAGTTGAGTGGCCCGGACACTCCTCTGCTCCTTGCCCATAACGGTGAGCTACTTCACGCCATTGAGCACGTGGCCGCCAAGATCCTCGGTTTAGAACCTGAGGATCATGACCGTATCAGCTTCGACGCCGAAGGCTTCAAGGCCGCGCGCGACCGCAATCTCCAGCTCTCCGCCGAAGCGGCCATCCAGAAGGTTCGAGCTACCGGCCAGCCCTATGCGTTTGCGCCCATGACGTCGCGAGAGCGCCGCATGCTTCATCTGGTGCTGTCGCAATCCGGGCTCCCCACCGCATCTTCGGGCGACGGTCCTCGCCGCTTCGTCGTGCTCTATCCGGAGGGCTACCAACCGGAGACCACTCCGCAGGGAAGACTTCCAAATCATTCCACAAACGGCTCCCCAGACCGCACCCGAGCCATCCGCAATAGCTTTCGCCCCCGCTAGTGCGGCTTACTGGGGTGAGGCTGTATCGTTTCGCCAACCGGTAGCCCGCGGGTGTCGCCACGGCTTTCCTGCTTTGTCATCTGTTGGCCATCCAGATACGTATGCCACTCTTCGGACTCGGCGACCCGCTTGATTACCGCATTGCGCCTGATCAGCAACGTCGTCAGATGTCTCCGAACCAACATCTTCGTTGCCAGCCGGCCTAGCGGTCCCCACGGGGCGGAGAATCGAAGTTCATCCTGCATCCGCGTCCCATCGTCCATCGGGGCAAAGAAATGTTCATGTTCGAACCTGGCAAACATACCTTGAACCATCACGTCGCGGAAGTAGCTGTATGGCCGCCAGGCATCGACCCGGCTCGTATGACGAAGTCTCAATCCGAAGTGACGGCCCTGCCAGGTAACTGTCACCCCGTCGCCAATCAAACCTGTTGTGACGCCTTCGACTGCCCTCTCTCCGGTCGATGCAGCCGATGCGATATGTAGATCGATACTCGCAGAAAGTCTGAAGCATCTGTCCACTGGAGCATCGATCCACGTCATCAATCGAATGGTTTCCATAGGCCGCTATCCAGTCCCGCCGCAACGCAACTCACTATCGAGAGAACCTCTACGCCAGCAATAGTACCTTGCCAATGCCGCCCTTTTCCGCTGCAGCCTGCCCTTCACCGGCTTCCGCCAATGGAATCATCCGATCGATTGGAATCACGAGTCGTCCTGCAACGACATCCTCCGCCAGCGTCTTCAACATAGCCCCATCTGGCACCACGCGAACAGACTCAATCTGCACTGTCGGATGCATCTTCGCATTTGCCGGCGGACCCAGCACAGAGGCGAAGACTCCTCCCTGTTTCACCTTTCCCAGCAGCATCTCCGCAGTCTCGTGCCCAACAGTGTCGGCCACTGCATCAATAAATCCAAGCTTCTCCATCGCCTCTGCATCATCAAGCGCGAGCACTTTGTCTGCCCCGAGCTCGGCGGCCTCCTTCAGCTGCGACTTCTTTACGCCTGCGATCACGATGGCTCCTGCCTTCTTCGCCGTCCACACTGCAGACCGCCCGACGTTGCCTACCGCTCCGGCCACCAGCACCGTCTGTCCAGCCTGAATCTTTGTTCCTCGTGTAATCAGCTGCTCCCCTGTCAAAGTCACCAACGGTAATGCAGCGGCTTCTACCAAATCCAGCTTCTCCGGAACATGCGTCAAATCCTCGGCCTTCACGAGCACCAGCTCCGCGTAGGCTCTATTCCCCAGCGCCATTACCTTGTCGCCGGGTGCAAATCCGCTGACCTTCGCCCCGACCTCGCGCACAATTCCAGAGATGTCTCTGCCCAGAATCGTAGGCAGCTCTAACGGCTGATATTGCTTCATCGCGCCGCTCCGCATCTTGTAGTCAATAGGATTGACACTACTGGCGGTTAACCGGACCAGCACCTCGCCCTCGCCTGCTACGGGATCAACCACATCCTCATACTTCAGATTGCCAGGGCCACCATACTCATGCAGAACGACAGCTTTCATCTCACACCTCTAACAACTCAGATGCAGATGGCCACCACACCGCATACCTGTTTGTTAGATGTCCGGAAATAAGTGGCGCTGCCCGCGAACGAAGCAGTATGCAGAGCTCACACTCTCGTTACGCTTTCTCGTCCGCGTTGGGTAGATATCTTCTCCACTCCTCGGACTCCGCGGTTCGCTTCAACAGCAGCATTCGCCTTCGCAACAATCGGCAGATGTAAGGAACCAGGATAAACCGCGCCACTAGTTTCCCCGGCCAGCCGAGGGGCAGAGTAAACCGCAGCTTATCGTTCAACAGAGTATGGCCATCGATCTCGGTGAGGTGATGATCGTGCTGAAAGCGGCTGAATCGTCCTCGCCCCATGGTGTCCTGAAAGAAGACGGGCCGTTCATATCCGGTAATCAGGCTCTCATGCATCTGAGGAAATCCGAACTTCCACCCGGCCCAGACGAGCCTATCTCCGTCGGCGATCATCCCACGAGTCTTGCCTTCGATTGGCGCCATCCCCAGCGTGCGGCCCACAAGCTCAATGTTGGTCGAAAGCTGAAAACACCGCTCAATTGGAGCGTGGATGTGAATGCTGTCGCTGATGGTAAACATCGAGCTCCTAAAAATGATTGGTCCCGTTACTGCTGCTAATCCGATTAGACACCCTGGCAAACCGTAATTCCAGTCTCTATCATTTTGCCGGTGCAACGCCAGTCCATCATTGTTCGACGTCGATTGCATGAATGCCAATATCAACATGCAAGAGAGGTCAACGCTAACCCGTATCAACGAAGGCCACGCTCTTCTTCAGCCCTCTGATGACAAGTATGGCAAACCAACTGCGTATTCGCGGCGGTGTATCCGTCTACAGCCCTGAACCGATCGAGCTCCGCACCACGTTCCGGCAGTTCGCTGTGACAGATCGCACAGAGCCCTCGCTGCATCTTCCGCTTCGCTTCCTTAAGCTTGCGCCGCTGCGTCGGTGTCCCGCGCTCATCGAACTCCAGCCGCTTCAAAATATATCGTCGCACGTGAAACAGGAGCCGAGGATCCTCGCGGGCAATCTCACCGAGCTGGCTCCGCACGCTCTCGAGAACTGCAATCGCTTTAGCTCGATCCTCCTCCGAAAGCGAAGCCATCCTCAACTCCTTGAGCGCAAGTTTAGAGTGCGACTGTCTTTGACTCCAGCAGCGCCTTCGCACGTTCGATAAAGTCGACGAGCGCAACGCTCCCCTCATCGCCCTTACCGCGCGTCCGCACGCTTACCGCTTCGGCTGCTGCTTCCTTGTCGCCCACGATCAAAACGAACGGCACCTTTTGCAGCGTGAACTCGCGGATTTTTGCGTTCATCTTTTCGTTGCGTGCGTCCAGCTCTACGCGTAGCCCCGCGGCCTCCAGCTTTGCCTTCACTGCTGCGGCGTACTCTACATGCTTCTCCGAGATGGGCACGATACCCACCTGCACGGGAGCCAGCCATAGCGGAAATGCGCCGGCGTAGTGCTCGATCAGCACGCCGAAAAACCGCTCAACCGAACCGAAGAGCGCGCGATGCACCATCACCGGCCGATGCAGCTCACCATCCTCGCCCTTGTACTCGAGCTCGAACCGCTGCGGCAGGTTGAAGTCGAACTGTACCGTCGACAACTGCCACATGCGCCCCAGCACATCCACCAGTTTGATATCGATCTTCGGCCCGTAGAACGCAGCCTCGCCAGGGATCGTCTTATATGGAATGCTCTTGCGGTCGAGCGCCGACTTCAGCGAGTGGATTGCAAGGTTCCAGTTCTCTTCACTGCCCGTATAACTCTTGCGGTCGTTCGGGTCCCATGTCGAAAGCTCGACCTTGAACTCCTCAAACCCGAACGTCTTCAGTACGCTCTGCGCGAAGTCGATACATGCGACGACCTCATCCTCAATCTGAGACGGTGTGCAGAAGATATGGGCATCGTCCTGTGTAAAGCCGCGCACCCGTAGCAGCCCATGCATCGTGCCCGAGCGCTCATACCGGTAGACATTTCCCAGCTCCGCATACCGCACCGGCAGGTCGCGATAGCTGCGTGGCGAATTCTTGTAGATCAGAATATGTCCCGGGCAGTTCATCGGCTTAAGGCGGTACTCTGCGTCGTCGAGCTCCATCGGCGGATACATATTCTGCGAGTAGAAGCCTTCGTGCCCAGAGATCTTCCATAGCTCGCGTCGCATGATGTGCGGTGTGTAGACCATATCGTAACCGCGACGGATACATTCTTCCCGCATCCAGTCTTCCATCGTCTTGCGGATCAGCCCGCCCTTCGGATGCCAGAAGATCAGCCCCGATCCGGCGACCTCCTGGATGGAAAACAGGTCGAGCTGCTTGCCGAGCACACGATGATCGCGCGCCTTGATCTCGTCTAACCGTTTGAAGTGGGCATCCAGATCCTTTGCGTTGAAAAACGCCGTCCCGTAGATGCGCTGCAGCTGCTGGTTCTTTTCGTCGCCGAGCCAGTAGGCTCCGGCGACCGAGGTCACCTTGAACGCCTTCACGCGACCCGTCGATGGCACATGCGGCCCTCTGCAGAAGTCCACAAACTTGCCGTTGCGATAGAGAGAGATCTCCTCACCGGGCTTCGTGAACTTTTCAATGAAGTGGACCTTCATGAACTCACCCTGTTGCGCGTAGTCCTCCAGTCCCTTCTCCCGCGGCTCCTCTTCGCGCACAAACTTTTCATCCCGCGCGACGACCTCAGCCATGCGTGCCTCAATCGCTGCGAGGTCTTCATCGCTGAACGGCGTCTCGCGATACACGTCATAGAAGAACCCTGCATCGGTTGCTGGGCCATGCCCCAGCTTGGTCTCGGGAAATAACTCCAGAATCGCGGTCGCCATCACGTGCGCAGCGGAGTGCCGTACCACCTTCAGTGCGGCCTCGTCATTCTCCTTGAGAAGCTCCAGCGCGACGTCCTCGGTCAACGGTGTCGTCAGATCAACCAGTCGTTCGCCGCCCGCAGCACCACCGTACATCGCGGCCTCGGAGGTCTCTTCTGCCATAGTTCCATCTGCGACCACAGGCGTCAGCGGACGAATCCTCGCAACTACCACCGCCGCTGCCAGCCGTGGCGAGATGCTCATTGCCACATCGTGCGCTGTCGTACCGCGCGAAACCTCGCGCACTGAACCATCCGGAAGCTGAATCTTGATCATCTGCTCGTTCACATCTTCAAGCATAGATGCTCCCCTCAAATTGCGTCGAGGCGCAGACTCACAAGCCAGCAACAAAACTAGCCATCATCGGTCTTCGAGAGATGCAACAGCGTCGAGCCGGACACTGACCCATCCGTGTTATGGCCTCCTCTGTTGTGCCCATCTACTGTAGTGGTGTTCGGGCGTCCAGAAAATCGGGCCAACGCCTCAGAGGACGACAATCATATGCAGGTCTTACTCAGAAGATCGAACTTTCGGCAGGACATCAAATGTAGCGTCTGCGGTCAGGGCTTTCGCCTTTACTGGGAGCTGAATTCGGCCTCCGAACGCTTCACCATGCGTGCGATCGTCCTTGGGGAGCTACGCGAGCATCACTCAAGGGAGCAAGGCGGCGATAGTACCTGTGCGGCGCATCCAGCCGATCTCTTTCGCTTGCCCACGTGGCTCGGATCACCGCAGTTCTCCCGCGCCACCCTGCTTGCCAGTCCTGCATCCAGGATGCACCGTGCCTCACCCAGGGCCTCTTTCATTACTGAATACTCCAAGTAGCTGCTTCGTTCAGGACGCGCTGTTCAAGAGACGAGCCTCGTACGCAGGCTTGTCATCGCTCGCGTCCTAACCCACCTTCGACAACATCCGCTCCTGTAGTGGCCGAGCTACTCTGCGGCCGACCCAGCGCCCCTTACTTCCGTGCAATCTTTGGCTTCATACTCAACTTCAAGATCCATCGTCTGAATGACTCTCGCAGCAAAAGAAAAGAACCGCGCCTGTACTGGCAGCGGTTCTTTCGTTTGTATTCCTTGGGTTAGGGTTACGCTATCTCGGGAATGCTGTTCATGCTCTGTTCCTGGGGCATATTCTTCTTCAACCACACGTTCGCCCTCCACCGTCCGATAAACGGTGCAACGGCGATCATTCCAAACGCAACACCTAATGCGATATGCATAAACATCTCCTTTTTTCCCTAAGGCCTTGACTGTCCTTCAGGGTTGAACCGGCAGTTCCAAGTTGCAAAGAATTGCATGTTGCTACTGTTGATTCCCTACTATCCCTCAGCCGAACCAGCGTCGACATCCCACCTTCGTGTTACATCCAGAACCGCAGTGTTAAGGTTCTCCAATCCCTGTCCCCCATCCGTAACCTGCCCGTACCCAAAGCGCCGCCATCGCCTAAAATAGCGGCATGTCTTACGCTGAAGCGGTCGACCATCTTTACGCTTTAGGCCAGGAACTCGCTCCGGCCACACCATCCGCGCCTCAGCGCAAGTTCGACCTCGCCCATATGCGCGTTCTGGCCGCAGCGCTGGGCGACCCGCAAGCTACCTTCCCCTCCGTCCTCATCGCTGGGACCAATGGCAAAGGTTCTACCGCCGCCACACTTGCCAGCATCCTCAACGCCGCAGGCTACCGCACGGGCCTCTACACCTCGCCCCACCTTGTCCGCGTCAACGAGCGCATCCAGATCGACGGCGTTCCTATTGCCGACGAAGACTTTGCCCGTCTTTACTTCCAAGTCGACGAAACCGCCCGCCAGCTCGTCGGGTCAGGCGATCTCCCGCACCATCCCAGCTTCTTTGAGGTCCTCACCGCCCTGGCCTTCCTATACTTTGCCGCAGAGGTTGAAGATGCTGCCGGTGAGAACAGGAGGAGGCCGGTCGACATCGCCATCCTCGAAGTAGGCCTGGGAGGACGTCTGGACGCTACCAACATTGTTGACCCTCTCCTCTCTATCCTCACCGACATCGCTCTCGACCACCAGGACTACCTCGGCGACACCCTCACCGAGATTACCCGGGAAAAGGCTGGCATACTCCGCGCAAACGGCACCCTGATCACGCTCCCCCAGCATCCGGAGGCCAACCAAGCCATCGGCGAAGCCGCCGCCACGCTCAATCTTCGCGCCGTCAGCGCCGCTGGCTTTATCCCCCACCTGCCGCCATCAAACTCCCGCGAGCCCTCTGCGCCATCACTCAAATCCTCTCAACCTCTGCCACCCAACCACTACACCGTCACCCTCGACGGCCAGCCCCTCGAGGTCGACTCCCCCTTGTCTGGCCATCACCAGCAACGCAACATAGCCCTGGCTATTGCTGCTGCTGCTGAGTTACGCAACAGTACTGGTTACATATCAAGCGATAAAAGTAACCAAATTAGTTACAATATAACCAATCTCTCTATTGAGCAGGGCATTCGGAATACCCAATGGCCAGGCCGCCTCGAGGTCTTTACCTTCCACAACGGCCCGCAGCTCCTCCTCGATGTTGCCCACAACCCCGCCGGTGCGTGGACCCTCCGCGCCGCCATCGCTCAGCTTCCGGACTCGCAACCCCGCACCCTGCTCTTCAGCTGTCTCCGGGATAAGAATCTCAAGGAGATGGCGCAGATTCTCTTTCCTCTCTTCGACTCCAGCCCGGACGGCTCCCCTGCCCGCCCGCAAGACCACATCGTCTTCGCGCCCATCGACAACCCGCGCGCGGCGAAGATTGAGGATCTCATCGCTGCCGCCCATGCCCTCGACATTCCGGCCCACGCCGCCCCACATCTTCCCGCCGCACTTGCCCAGGCCCGCGCCATCACCCCACCGGACGGCCTGATTATCGCGACAGGCTCTGTCTATCTGGTTGGCGAGATCCGCCACCTCGCGGTGCATGGATGACGCCGAAACAACCGCCTACCTTGCTGGTCGAAGACGAAGAGCCCTCCCCTGTCGCGCCGGCAGCAACGCCACCCATTTCTTACTCGAAGCGACCTCCCTTCGCGCTCCGCTGGCTGTCCTACCTCCTTTTGACTCCGCTTGTAGGGCTGGCTACCGCGGGGTTCGGCTGTGTTTCTCTGCTCTGCGGCCTTTGGGATAAGACCGGCCGCCAGCAGCACGCCATTGCGCATCTCTGGGCTCGCACTTTGCTCATCATCAGCCTCTCTCCCGTAAAGATCATTGGCGTGGAGAAGCTTCAAGAGCACCAGACCGCTGTCTACGCCTCCAACCACCTCAGCTACATGGACACTCCCGTCCTCTTCGCCCGTCTGCCCTTCCAGTTCCGCATCCTGGCCAAGCAATCTCTGTGGAAGGTGCCTTTTATCGGATGGTATCTCAACCGCTCAGGTCAGGTTCCGGTCGACTCCAACAGCCCGCGCTCCCTTATCGGCAGCCTCAATCGCGGCGTCGCAACCCTTCGGTCCGGCCTTCCTCTTGTGCTCTTTCCCGAAGGAGGCCGCGCCGCCACCGGTCGGCTGCAGACCATGATGTCCGGGTGCGCCTACATGGCCATCAAGGCGCAGGTTCCGCTGATTCCTCTGACCCTCATCGGCACCTATGAGCTCCTCCCCATCCATGTGTACTCTCTTTATCCCCGGCCACTCCTCATTGTGGTTGGCGATCCCATCTCCACCGCCGGCCTCCACCCTCGCGACGCCGATGCCCTGACCCGCCGCCTCTACCAGGCCATCTCTACCACCTACATGCAGCATCATCCAGCCAATTCGCCGTCAAACGCCGTATCATCAGACTAGCCATGAAGCCGCGCATCGCCATCCCTCTTCCAACCAGCACCGACCTCACCTACAACCGGCGCTCCTGGCCCATGTACGCTGCTGCTGTCGAGCGCAGCGGCGGTGACCCGATTGAGATCCCCCTCAAAGCCACCCCTACCGAGATCGCCAACCTGATCAACACCTGCCAGGCAGTTCTCTTACCCGGCAGCCCCGCCGACGTAAACCCCCAGAAATACGGGCAGGATCCCATTCCAGAGTGTGCTCCCGCAGATAGTGCTCGGGAAAACGTGGATGAACTCCTTATTCAGGATGCCCATAACCTCTATAAGCCGATTCTCGCCATCTGTTTCGGTCTGCAATCCCTCAACGTCTGGCGCGGCGGAACCCTGGTGCAGAACCTCAATATCCTTCCCGTCAATCATCCAGCAGGACGCAGTGTAGCCATCGCGCATACGGCCGCAATCGCACCGGACTCACTACTCGGCACCGTTATCGTCTCCGGAGAAGCCCCGGAGCAGGACGGATTCCTTCGTCTCCCTATCAACTCCAGCCACCATCAGGCCATCGGCATCCCCGGGGATGGCCTCCGCGTCTCAGCCCGCTGCCCGCAGGATGCCGTCATCGAAGCAGTAGAGGGTGGCCAATCTCCCGACGCGACCGCTCACCACTTTGTCCTCGGCGTCCAATGGCACCCGGAGCGCAGCTATGACATCAGCCCTGCCTCCCAGGCATTGTTCAATCGCTTTATTGCCGAAGCAACCGCCTGGTCCCCCCGCCCCATTCACACCTCTGTCGCCTAGTCACCCGGATTACAAGGCGTAACGGTGCTCGAAAGATGAAAAGCAGTACGCGAATGTTCCACGTGGAACAATCTTTGGCACATCTCTCATCCGTTCTCAAACGCGTAGCCTGGTGCTCTTAGGGCAAAGCCTCCATGCGATAAACTCCACTTTAATGGTCACCCTCCCAGAAGCAACGATCGCTAAGCTGCTCCAGCCCTACTGCCTCCCTGGTAATGTGTTCCCAAATCTCCTCTACGAGCAGCTTTCCACGTATCTTGACCTTCTGCTCAAGTGGAACGCCCGTACAAACCTCACCGCCATCCGCGATCCTGAGGAGATAGTTCGCCGCCACTTCGGGGAGAGCCTCTTCGCAGCGCAGTACCTGGGTTCTTGCCCCACCCTACTGGACTTCGGCAGCGGAGCCGGTTTTCCCGGCCTCCCTATTGCCCTTCTGCGCCCTGAGATTGTCGTCACACTCGCCGAATCCCAGAACAAAAAGGCCACCTTCCTCCGCGAGGTCGTCCGCACCATGAATCTCAATACCGAAGTCTGGTCCGCGCGGGCAGAGACCCTGCCCGAATCCTGTCGGTTCCACACCGTCACGCTCCGCGCCGTCGACAATATGGCAATCGCCATAGCTGCTGCCGCACCAAGAGCAACCCACGAACTCCTCATCCTAAGCGGAACTGCCGCGCCTACCCTGCCCCCCATATTTACATCTCAGCCCACCATCGCAATCCCGAACACTCAATCCAGCATCCTCCTCCGAGCGACCCGCGCCTAAGTGTTCCACGTGGAACATAGCTCTTATGTCTCAGCGGCAGCGATTGTTCCACGTGGAACAAAAGATTTCCACATTGCCCCTCCTCAAAAGCCCCAAATTTCGCAGCAAACAGCGCCTTCCACACGTTCTCCACAGCCCCAGCCACTTCTGCACAGCCTATCCGCATTGCCACCACCGCATCCTCCCGATACCCTTCTCTTACGCCGATGATCACCATTCACCCCCCCACCAAGCTTCAAGACAAACCCGCAACCCCAACGCCACCATCCACGCCCTCCAAGGTCATCGCTGTCGTCAATCAGAAGGGCGGAGTCGGCAAAACCACCACTGCCATCAATCTCGCCGCCGCCCTCGCCCTCGAAGGCCTCAACACTCTACTCATCGACTGCGACCCCCAGGCCAACTCAACCGGTGGCCTCGGCTTCCCCCGCGACGAAGCCCGCCTGAGCATCTACGATGTCCTCCTCGGCCACGCCACCATCGCCGAAGCGCTCCTCTCCACCGAAATTGCCACTCTCAAGCTCATCCCCAGCAGCAAAAACCTCATCGGCGCCACCCTGGAGCTCATCACACTGGATCGCCGCGAATACAAGCTCCGTGACGCCATCGAACCCATCCGCGCAGAGTACCCCTTCATCCTCCTCGATTGCCCACCGGCCCTCGACCTGCTCACGCTGAACTCTTTAGTCGCTGCCGATGGCCTTCTCGTACCTATGCAGGCCGAGTACTTCGCCCTCGAAGGCATCTCCGAGCTCATGTCTACCCTCGACCGCGTCACCCAGGCCTTCAACGCCTCGCTCGCCCTCGAAGGCGTCGTTCTCACCATGTATGACGACCGCACCAACCTCTCCCAGCAAGTCAACGAAAACCTCAAAACCTTCTTCGATGACAAACTCCTCAAGACCACCATTCCGCGCAACATCCGCCTGGCTGAGGCCCCCAGCCACGGCAAACCCGTCGCCCTCTACGACCCGAAATCCCGTGGGGCCGAGGCCTACCGTGAACTCGCACTCGAGCTCCTCACGCGCAACAACATCGCAAGCCCTGAAGAGAAGAGGCGTAAAGCAGCCGCCTCCGCTGCCGCCAGCGCTCTCAAATCCTTCAATAAACCTGAGAAGAAGACTCGCTTCTGGCAGTCCAGCAAGTAGCTTCCAAGGATGATCGTCCAAAAAATGGACAGCCCCGACCAACGGGAGGACCACAGAATATGCTTGCAGCAAGACCGGTATACAAGCCACGAAGTGGCCGCTCGAACCGGGGTCCCTGCAAACAGGTCTTCGTTTGCGGGGTGACCGAGTGCAGTGGGCCTGTCCGGCAGAACATAATCCTTCGCAATATTCAAAGAACGCAACCGAATCAACTTAGCTAAGTTCAAAGAGAGTAAACACTATGCCTCCAACCACTCATGATCCAAAGCGCCGCGCGCTCGGCAAAGGCCTCGAATCTCTCCTCCCCTCGCGTGTGGCCGCGCCTGCCCCCGCCCCTACCCCCGCTGTGGAATCGACCGGAAAACCACTCGAAATCCCGCTTGACCAGATCGACCGCAATCCATTCCAGACCCGAACCCACTTCGACGAAGCTAAACTTGCCGAGCTCGCCCAATCGATCGAGGCCTCCGGGGTTGTGCAACCCATTGTCGTCAAGGCACTTGGCAACAATCGCTACCAACTTATCACCGGCGAGCGGCGCTGGCTGGCCAGCCGCAAGGCCAATAAAGCTACCATTCCGGCGATAGTTCGTCAGGTCTCAGACGAACAGGCCATGGAGATGACCATCGTCGAAAATCTCCAGCGCGCCGATCTGAACCCGATGGAGCAGGCGCGCGCCTACCACCGCCTCAGCCACGACTTCAAGTTGACGCAGGAGCAGATGGCTACGCGAACCGGCAAAGAACGCGCCAGCGTAGCTAACTTCCTTCGTTTGTTGCGTTTACCTGAGACAATCCAGCAGAAGGTCGAGTCCGGCGATCTCTCCTTCGGCCATGCCCGCACCCTTCTGGCTCTTGACACCCATGAAGCCATCACCGCAGCCGCTCAAAAGGTGATGGCGCTCTCCCTATCCGTTCGCCAGACCGAAAGCTACGTCCAGGGCCTCATCAACCCGGAAGCCAAACAGAAAAAAGCAGACAAGCCGGAAGAAGAGATCGACCCAAACGTCCGCGAGGCACAGGACCGTCTCCGCCGAACGCTCGGCCTTAAGGTCAAGATTGAAGATAAGAAGGGCAAAGGCCGCGTCATCATCGAATACTCCGGCCTTGAAGACTTCGACTCGATTCTTACGGCGCTTGGCGGCGAATAAGTAACCATCATAGTTGCAAATAAGTAGACCAGGCCCCGAGCAATAGATAAAAAAAATTAATTGCCCCTGATTTCACTGGAGACAGTACGATGCGCAAAGCCAGTCACACGAAGCTCTATATGCTCCTCATTCTGTTACATATTGCTGCTTTCACTGCAATTGCCCAAACCCCTGTTCGCACCCTCGTTCGCACCGGGCACCTCCTCGACGTGAAGACCGGAGCAGAGCCCGCAGGCCAGACCATCATCGTCACGGGCGACCGCATCACCGCTATCGCTCCCACTGCCAGCACACCCGCACAGGCTACTGACAAGGTCATCGACCTGACCAACTACACTGTCATGCCTGGTCTCATCGATGTCCACACCCACCTCACCATGGCCAACAACTTCGATCCCTATTGGGAGCTCTCGATGACCCCGGCCAAGGAGGCCATCATCGGAGTCGAAAATGCCAAGGTCACCCTCGAAGCCGGCTTCACCACCGTTCGCAACGTCGGCGCCAACGACTTTACCGACGTCGCCCTCCGCGACGAGATCAACGCTGGCCACATCCCCGGTCCGCACATGCAGGTCTCCGGTCCCGCTCTCGGCATCACCGGCGGCCACATGGACGAGAACCTTCTCCCCTACGAGTATCACGTTCACGGCGAAGGTGTAGCCGACGGTATCCCCGCCGTTCAGCACATGGTCCGCGAGAACATCAAGTACGGAGCTGACCTCATCAAGATCGCCTCCACCGGCGGCGTCCTCTCCAAAGGCGACGACCCGCAAGCCAGCCAGTACACCCGCGAAGAGTTGGAGGCCATCGTCGCTGACGCTCACCGCCTCGGCCGCAAAGTCGCCTCCCACGCCCACGGAGCGCAAGGCATCCTCTGGGCCACCGAGGCGGGCGTCGACTCCATCGAGCACGGCTCCTACATCAACGACGAGTGCATCGCCGCCATGAAGAAGCACGGCACCTATCTCGTCCCCACTGCCTATCTCGTCGACTGGATGCGCGAGAACGGCCATCTCCCCGCCATCTACCAGCAGAAGATGGCCGATGTCAGCGCGGCCATGAAAGCCAACCATAAGCACGCCATCGAAGCCGGAGTAAAAATTGCCCTGGGCACCGACGCTGCCGTCTATCCGCACGGCCTCAACGCCCACGAGATCGACGTTTACGTCAATCAATACGGCATGTCCCCTCTCAAGGGCATTCAGACCGGCACAATCAACGCTGCCGACCTCATGGGCTGGACCGACAAGATTGGCACCATAGAGCCAGGCAAGTGGGCCGACCTCATCGCCATCGACGGCGACCCGCTCAAAGACGTCAGGCTCCTCCAGCACGTGAACTTCGTCATGAAGTCCGGCATAATCTACAAAGACGAAGCTCACAAGTAGCAGGAAAGAAATGTCGAACCGACAATGAAAGCAACAGCACTGGAGTTCCGTCTTCGCTTCCTTCTTGGCGTCATCATTTACGTGCTCGGATTCATCGCTCCGTGGAACAGCCTGCTGCACCTGGACTCCATCCGCACCTGGCAGTTTCTCGCAGCGTGGCCCGCGCGTAGCGGCTGGATAGGCTTCAGCGCTGCCACCATCGCTGTCCTTGTCCTCGGCATCCTCTGCGCCCTTGCAGGAGCGTTTCTGCGCACCTGGGGCTCAGCCTATCTCGATCCCTCCATCGTTCAGGCTGGCGCAATGCACGGCGACAGCGTCGTCGCAGCCGGTCCCTATCGCTATCTCCGCAACCCGCTTTATCTCGGCACCTTCCTCCACACCTTCGCGCTTGCGCTTCTTATGCCACCCAGCGGAGCCATCTTCTGCATCGTGGCCATCAGCGTCCTGCAGCTCCGTCTCATCGCAGGGGAAGAGTCATTCCTCGCCGCCAAACTCGGCGTTTCCTACCTCGACTATTGCGCCAAAGTCCCTCGTCTCTTCCCTGCATTCGCCGCACGAGTTCCCGCATCCACCACCCAACCCAACTGGCCCACAGCCTTCCTCGCTGAGATCTACATGTGGGGCGTCGCCGTCTCCTTCGCCACGCTTGGCTGGCGCTACAACTCCTTCCTCATCATCAAAGGCGTTCTTATCTCACTGGGCCTCTCGCTCATCATCCGCGCCTTCCTCCCAAAAAACTAAGCACGAACCCCCTTGGCCGTCATTTGCGACGAAGCGACTGACCGATGCGCAGGCACTCATCTCGATCGCTTCAAAAACGGAAGCAGCATCGGCGTACGCTGCCGGTACTGCTTGTACGCATCCCCGAAGAAGCCGATCAGGTCGTGGCAACCTCAAAAACAACAAGCCCGCCGCACCCAAACGAAGCAGGGCACAACGGGCTTATCGTTACTCTCACGCCTCAGCAAACGCCAACGAAGGCGCTACGGATCGGGGAGGGCCTTTTCGCATGCGACACCACTCGCGCTAACCGCGCCGTCAGTGTCGCAACGAAACTACTTCTTTACTGGTGCGATCGTGTCCTTTGCAACCTTGGCCACGCGGAACTTGACCACGGTCTTGGCCTTGATCTTGATGGTCTCACCCGTCTGCGGGTTGCGGCCCAGGCGAGCCTTGCGCTCTGCCTTCACCAATTTGCCGATCCCAGGAATGGTGAACTCGCCATTCTTCTTGGTCTCTTTCACTGCGGTGTCAGCAAGCGTCTCGAGAAAAGAGGCGGTCTGCTTGTTGGTCAGCTCGAGCTTCTCCGCCAGGTGGCGGACAAGTGCTGTCTTGGTCATTCCCTTTGCCATGTGTGTTGCTCCTTCTTGCTTTCAAAAATAGAGTTTCATCGGTCCGCTCGCCTGGCCTGCACGATTATCGACGAAGACCGCACTTCTTTTCAATGCGAATCGTCAGTGTTCATGCGGGTGCGGAGAACCGTACCGCAATTCACCTTCAGCCTTTCCGTGCGCTTTGTCAACCACATTTCTTCGGTTTCCACAGGTTTTTTCCGGTTTTTGTCGGTTTTGTTCGAAAATGGGTACATTTCACCATTAAAACCCAATAAAAATGCCACTTCTGACCGAGCATCTGTTTTGTTTCCAAAGATTGGCACGGGTTCCGCCGCACAACAATTTTTGCAAAATGTGACGGCTCTACCCCCATCAGCTCGAGAACTCCAGTGACTTGCCAGCGTCTAACGTCTCATGCGAACGATCACTCTTGAAGAACACTTCGTCACCCAATCCTTTCTCAAAGCCACGACGCCCCCGGGCGAAACTCCTCTGCCTCAGTTCGCGCTGCTTCAACCCCAACTCCTCGATCTCGGCGCAGGCCGCATCGCCGCCATGGACGAGTCTGCCATCGACCTCCAGGTACTCTCCTGCATCCCCATGGGCTTCGACGCCCTACCCGCCGCCGCGGCTACCTCGCTGGCCCGCGACGTCAACGACGAGCTCTCCGCTGCCATCCGCGCCAACCCCACCCGCCTCGCCGGCTTTGCCATGCTCGCGCTCAAGGATCCCACCAACGCAGCCGCCGAACTCGACCGCTGCGTCACAAAGCTCGGCTTCCTCGGAGCTCTCATCGACGGCACTACCGATGGCCTCTTTCTCGACGATCCCCGCTTCCTCCCCGTCTTAGAAGCAGCCGCTCATCTCAACGTCCCCATCTACCTCCACCCCGCGCCACCACCGGAACCGGTGCAGAAGGCATACTACTCCGGCCTGCCCGGCGAACTCGGCCATCTGCTTTCGATCGCAGGCTGGGGCTGGCACGCCGAAACTGGCCTCCACACCCTCCGTCTCATCGTCTCCGGCATCTTCGACCGTCTGCCAACGCTGCAACTCATCATCGGCCATATGGGTGAAGGCCTACCCTACGCGCTCGCTCGCTCCAGTGGCGTCCTCTCGCGTGCCGCTCATCTGCGCCAGCCCGTCGCCGACTACTTCAAATCCAACATCCACATCACCACCAGCGGTTACTTCTCTCAGCCGCCCCTGCGCTGCGCCCTCGACGTCGTCGGCATCGACCGCCTCATGTTCTCCGTCGACTATCCCTTCAGCCCCAACACGCGTGGCCGCGCCTTCCTCGACGGCCTCCAGCAGACCTTAAGCTCCGCAGACCACGCCAGCCTCACCCACATCAACGCCGAACGTCTCCTCAAACTCCACCCCACCACCTGAGCATTCGATCCGAACGGTCGAAGCCGACGAGGCCTAAAACATCGGCCTCTTCGGCTTCGCGGCCAGCGGCGCATTCAGCAGCGCAATCATCGGTGCCGCTGCTTTGAACCGCTCCACAATGTCCTTCCCCAGTGTCGGCAGCGTCGCCCGCTGCACCGGCAGCGTAGCCGACACACCCCACTGCCGGCACATCAACAGATCGATCGCCGGGTCCTCCGCGGAGAAACCCTTGGGTGGCCGTGTCAACCGCAGCCCGTCGCCCTCCTGCATCAGCGACCGCAGCTTCTTCCCCGCCAACACCCTCCGAAACTCCGCGTGATGTTCGGCCAGATATCGCCGAATCGCCAGCAACTGCTCGCGCTCCGGCATATACACGCCCGCCGCTACTGTCACCTCAGTCGCGCTCACATCAAAATAAAACCCCGCCCCCGAAGTCTTCTGCAACCCCTCCCGCGCCCACCACGCAGAGACGTGTGTCTTGTAAGGTCTCTTATCCTTCGCAAATCGGATGTCGCGATAGATCCGCATCATGATCTTCTGCGGCGGTCGTACATGCTCCGGGGCAAACTCCAGCATCGCCTCATTTACCTCTGCGATCAGCGCCAGCATCGGAGCCTTCAGCTCCCTCTCGTACACCGGCTTGCGCTCATCAAACCAGACACGATCGTTATGTCGCTTCAACCCCCGTAAGAACTTCAGAGCCTCGTTGGAAAACTGTGTAGCCATCCTTCAATGTTAACGCGCATCGCAGATCCTGCGCGAACGCGCGTCAGCCTCGATGGCAGATCGCGCCGTGCGCGCAGCACGCACTTACCTCGTTGCAAGTCTTGAAAGCTCCCTCAACGCGCTCCCCAACACAGTCCAGCTAGAGGTCAACGACACGCTCGGTTCACTGGCCGTCCCGGGCCTTCTCATCGCGCAACAACGCCGAAGCAGCCCAAAGCACCGGAGCCTGCCCATGAAAATCCCCGGTCCTTCGCTTCCGAGCCAGATAGTACGGGAGATCGTCCTTCTTTCCCGTCCCCTCGCAAACCTGCGTCACATCGCTGTTCTGATCCACATACCCCACCACGGCGATCCAGCTCCTCCGCGCCGCCGGCCCATACGTCTTCGCATCCAGCCACCCATGCTTCACGCCCGTAATCATCGCAAAGCTGAACATCGCCGAACTCGAACTCTCCGGCCACGCCTCATCATGGTCGATCAGCTGCCGCCACATCCCGTCCTTACCCTGATACTTCAGCAGTCCGCTCATCATCAGCTTGTAGCCCTGCAGTATCCGCGCCCGCTGCGGATGCCCCTCTGGCAACGAGCGCAGCATCTCAGCCATCCCCGCAGCTACCCAGCCGTCACCACGTCCCCAGAAGTACTTCACATCCGGCGCGTGATAAAAAAGTCCATTCGGCTGCTGCAGCTTGTCGAGATACGCCACCATCTCCTTCGCATCACGATCCAGATACTTCTTATCTCCAGTCGCGCGATACGCCTCCAGTTGTAGCATCGTCAGCATGTACATATCGTCGATCCAGTACCGCGTCTCCCCCGACAGCCCATCCGGCTGCGGACTCTCCCACTGCCGATCAGCCCACCTCTGTCCCTCGGCAAGAAACCTCGGGTCCTTCGTCTGGATCGCAATCTCCAGCGGCACCACACCAAAGATCGAGTCGTCCACATGATGCCGCAACGGAGTCCGGTCCGCCTCCGCCCCACCCGGCATCAGCGGATCAAACTTCTCAATCAGCTCCTTACGCAGCGCATCGTCGTGGGTCAGCTCGGCAAACGTCAACGCCCCGTACCACGTACATATCTCGGAGTAATGGATCGTCTTCGTGTACTGGTGCGGGCTCGTCACAAAGTGCTCCGCCAGTGCTTTGCCTACCTCCTGCGGCGAGGTCCCGTCAGGCCAATTGTTGAACTCCCGATCCTGCGCTCCAGCCACACTTAGACCACCCAGCAGCACCCATCCCCAAAGCAAAATCTTCGCAGTCATCCGCACCCCTTCGCCTTCACTTCCAGCCGATCATTCTATCCGCAAAAAAATAAATCTGAAGAACCTGTCTCATATTTAAGCGACCACAAATGTGGTTGCTTCTCGACCACGTTTACCACGCAATTCACCACGTTCTGTCCACACAAATACCACGTCAAAAAACCGGTACCCCCGCGAAAACCGCACCCTCCACCACAATCAAAAAAATACGCGCAAAAACTCGAAACGGTACCCTATAAACTTAGGAACCCTATCCCATGAGCCCTACCCCCGACCTCACAGAGGACACCATCGTCGCCATCGCCACGCCCAGCGGTCGTGGCGGCATCGGTATCGTCCGTCTCTCCGGCTCCGCAGCCCGTACCATCGCCGAACCGCTCCTCAAACTTCGCCATCCCCTCGCCCCCGCGCAGGCCCGCTTCGCCGAAGTTCTCGACACCGCAACCAACGAGACCCTCGACGAAGCTGTAGTGACCTACTTCGCCGCGCCTCACTCTTACACCTCCGAAGACGTTGTAGAGATCGCTACCCACGGCTCTCCCGTGCTTCTCGACTACCTCCTCCGTCAATCCGTCGCCGCCGGCGCGCGCCTCGCTGAACACGGCGAATTCACGCAGCGAGCCTTCCTCTCCGGGCGCCTCGATCTCACGCAGGCTGAAGCCGTCAACGACCTCATCGAAGCCACCACTCTGCATCAAGCCCGCATCGCTGCGCGCCAGCTAGGCGGCTCGCTCTCTCGCCTCATCGCTCCCATCAAAGAAAAACTCATCTCCCTCATCGCCGCTCTCGAGGCCGGCATCGACTTCGCCGAAGACGACATCGATCTCCTCCCTGCCAACGAAATCACTACGCAGATAAAAGCAATCCACGCCTCTCTCACCACATTCGAGCAGACCTTCGCCTACGGTCGCATCGTCCGCGACGGCTTCACCCTCGCCATCATCGGCCGCCCCAACGCCGGCAAGTCCTCCCTCTTCAACCGCCTCGTCCAGCGCGACCGCGCCATCGTCACCGCCGCGCCTGGAACTACGCGCGACCCTGTCACCGAGCGCATCTCCCTCGAAGGCATTCCCGTAGAACTCATCGACACCGCCGGACTCCGCCACACCTCAGACACCTCAAACAAACCACTCGACGAAGCCGAATCCATCGGCATAGCCAAGTCCCGCGAAGCCATGGCCGAAGCCGACGTCGTCCTCCTCGTCCTCGACGCCACTACCCCGCTCCACCAGGAAGATGAAGCCATCCTCACCGCCTCCACTCGGCCATTCCTCGTCGTCATCAATAAACACGACCTCATCCCCACCACGGGCATCGCACACCGGATTTCAGACCAATCCGCACACACCATGGTCGAGACCTCCGCCCTCACTGGCGCCGGCATCTCCGAACTACGTCAAGCCATCCTCTCCCTCATCACCGACAACGCTCCCATATCCGAGACCGCGCTGCTCACCAACCTTCGCCAGCAGCAGGCCGTGACCAGCGCACTCGCGGCCTTGTCGCAGGCGCTGCGCGCCGTAGCAGCAACCATCCCTCACGAGATGATCCTGCTCGACCTCTACGCCGCTCTCCACGCGCTCGACACCCTCACTGGCGCCACCACCACCGACGACATCCTCCACCTCATCTTCAACAAGTTCTGCATCGGAAAATAAAAGCGGCTCC
>Ga0302324_100001119_pt1 | contig 66107 bp, 63 predicted proteins | sample Palsa_T0_1_FD_201949 | JGI IMG/M metagenome (GOLD analysis project Ga0302324, IMG submission 201949) | Peat permafrost microbial communities from Stordalen Mire near Abisko, Sweden - Palsa_T0_1 | ecosystem: Environmental > Terrestrial > Soil > Palsa > Peat permafrost | place: Sweden: Abisko...
CCCGACATTCCTTTCGACCCTTACAAGCTCATCAACTGGCGTTTGTTCTGGGAATTTGCCGGCGGCAATTGCGCCGAAAACATGGTGCACCAGATTGCCTGGATCATGGGCGCGCTCGATCTGCCTCTGCCCTCCGCAGCCTATATGTCAGGGGGTGTATTTTCAGAAAAAGACGGACGCGAAGTGCCCGACACGATCGCCGTCACCCTCGATTTCCCGAAAGACATTGTCGTGACCTGGCAATCGACCTTCAGCAACAAGCACTACGAACTGGGCGATCACATTCTCGGCAGCGACGGCACGTTCGAACATCACTTCGAAGAGCCGCTGCAGTACTGGCCCGAAAAAACCAATCGCCCCAGCGGCGAAGCCACGGCCGGCAAGACCCCTGACCAGAACCACATGGCCAACTGGATCGACTGCATCCGCAGCCGTGGCATTCCGAATGCCCCACCGGAAATCGGCTACCGCTCGGCGATCGCCGTACACATGTCAAACTTGTCTTACAAGAACAAGCGACGAATTACGCTGGAAGAAGCCAGGGCAATCACGCCGGAATATTCATGATCGGCGCGGTTGATATCGGCGGCACAAAAATCGCGGTCGGCATGGTGGACGACGCCGGCAATGTGCTCGCCCGCATGCAAGCCCCCACCGACCCGTATCGCTACGACCACGGCATCGAACTCATCACCCGCATGCTGCGCGAGACCGCGCAGAAGTCCAACACGCAAATCACCGGCATCGGCATCGGATCGACCGGCCCGGTTGATCCCATCCGCGGCGAATTCGGCGACGTCGATTTCCTTCCCGGATGGCGGGGCAAAGGTCCGGTGAAAGATCTGGCACAGATTTTCAACGTAAGCGTCGCGCTCGAAAACGACGGCGATGCCGCCGCCCTGGCCGAAGCCAGCTGGGGTGCGGGGCGCAATTGCTCGCCCCTGATCTATGTGACCGTCGGCACCGGCATCGGTGGGGGAATCATTATCGACGGCCAACTCTACCGCGGCGTTGACGGTGCTCATCCCGAGGTCGGTCACCACGTCGTCGATGTCGCCGGCCCGGAATGTTCCTGCGGATTCCGCGGCTGCTGGGAATCGCTCGCCGCCGGCCCCGCAATGGTGGCATGGCTCGAAACCCACGCCCCTGCCCGCTATCCCCATCGCGAAGGCATCACCGCGAAGAAAATCTGCGAGCTCGCGCAACAAGGGGATGCCATCGCGCTGCAAGCCGTTGATCATGAGGCGTTCTATCTGGGCCTGGGACTCGCGAATCTGATCAACCTGTTTACTCCCGACGCCATCGTGCTCAGCGGCAGCGTCATGAAGGGCGCCCCGCTTTTTCTCGACCGCATCCGCGAAGTCATCCGCCGCGGCTGCCGCTTCGTCCCCGCCGAAAAGACGCAACTCGCGCTGGCCTCACTCGGAGATGACACGAATCTCATCGGCGCGGCCAGAGTGTGGCATTATCGCTTCGCCGACCAGGCGTGAATCTGCGTGGCTTATGTGGAGACAGCCGCCCTCGGCTGTCCGGTCGAGCGAAGCTCGACGGTCCTGCGCGGCTCAATTGCTCCCGCACCTTCCACTCCCTTCCCCAATCTGTTACTGTTTTCCGTCCGCTTTTTGTGAGGCCGCGTGATCGTCGGAGTTCCCAAAGAAAGTTATCCCGGAGAACGTCGTGTCGCGCTCGTCCCCCTAGCTGTCCCCAACCTCGTCAAGGCCGGACTCGAGGTCATCGTAGAAGCCGGGGCCGGCGAGCGGGCCGGTTATCCCGACGCGGCCTACGTCGAAAAAGGCGCGAAGATTGTGTCCGACCGCGCCGCTGTATTCGGCGCTGCCGACATAGTGTTGCAGGTGCTCTGCTACGGCTCGAATGACATCACCGGCAAGGCTGATCTGCCGCTGATGCGCCGTGGTCAGGCGATCATTGGATTCCTGCGGCCGCTCGGTTCGGCGGAAGTCGTGCAGCAGATCGCGGAGGCAGGCGTCACCGCTTTTTCTATCGAACTCATGCCCCGCACCACCCGCGCCCAAAGTATGGACGCGCTTTCCTCCATGGGCACAATCTGCGGTTACAAAGCCACGCTGCTCGCCGCCGAAACCTCTCCACGCATTTTTCCCATGATGACCACCGCTGCCGGAACCATTACCCCCGCCCGCGTGTTCGTGATCGGCGCAGGCGTCGCCGGATTGCAAGCCATCTCAACCGCCCGCCGCCTCGGTGCCGTGGCCTCGGCTTACGACATGCGCCCCGCCGCCAAAGAGCAGGTGCAGAGTCTCGGCGGACGTTTTGTCGAACTCCCCATCGAAGCCCAGAATGCTCAAGACGCCCGCGGCTACGGCACCGCGCAGGATGAAACTTTCTACGCCCGCCAGCGCGAACTGCTGACCCGCGTGGTCGCGGAAAGCGACGTAGTCATTACCGCCGCCGTCATCCCCGGCAAGAAGTCTCCGGTGCTCGTCACCGAAGATATGGTGAAGGGCATGGCGCCCGGTTCCGTAATCGTCGATCTCGCCGCCGAACGCGGTGGCAACTGCGAACTGACCCGCACCGGAGAAACCGTGAAAGTCCATGGCGTCACGATCATCGGCGCCATCAATCTGGCCACCAGCGTCCCGTACCACGCCAGCCAGATGTACGCCCGCAACCTCACCACGTTCCTGCTCTACATGGTGAAGGACGGCAAACTGCAACTGAACCTGCAGGACGAAATCATTCGCGAGACCATGATCACCAGCGGCGGCGAAGTGGTGAACGCCCGCGTGCGCGACTTTTTCAAAATGCCGGCGCTGACGGCGGCGGGCGGATAGAGTTTTGGATTTGTCATCCTGAGCGAAGCAAGAGTTCGCAAAGCGAACTCTCGCGCAGTCGAAGGATCCCTACGTCATGTCCGACGTTTGCGACGCGGGTAGGGATCCTTCGACTCCGCAACTGCTCCGCTTCGCGGAGCACCCACTTCGCTCATGATGACAACGCAAAGGAATGGAGTTAAACATGGGTTCCAACCTGATCGACGCGCTCTTCGTATTCATGCTGGCGGCTTTCATCGGATTTGAAGTCATCCGCCACGTCTCGCCGCTCCTCCACACGCCGCTCATGTCGTTGACCAACGCCCTCGACGCGATTGCCGTCGTCGGCGCCATCGTCCTCGTCGGCGAAAAGAAGAGCACCTTCGCGACGGTTCTCGGCGTCATCGCCATCGTTGCCGCCACCAGCAACGTAGTCGGCGGATTCCTCATTACCGACCGCATGCTGAGAATGTTCAAAACCAGCCGCCCCACGAAGCCATAATATGAGCGAGTTTGCCGGAAGCCAGTACGTCATCGAAATCATCTACCTCATCGCCAGCGCCCTGTTCATTCTCTCGCTGAAGTGGATGAGTTCTCCGGCCACCGCCCGCCACGGCATTCTGGCCGGCGAAATCGGCATGGTGCTGGCCATCGCCGGCACACTGCTGCATCACGGCATCATCGACTACAAATGGATCATCATCGCGCTCGTGCTCGGCACCGGAATCGGCGTCCCGCTCGGCATGGTGCAGATGACTGCCGTCCCGCAGCGGACCGCCCTCAGCCACGCCTTTGGCGCACTCTGCGTCACCCTGGTCGGCACCGCCGAGTTTTATCTGGGATCGCAGAACGGTTCCAAGTTCGGATTGTCTGTGCTGTCGCTGGAAGTCATCCTCGGAGGCCTCACCTTTACCGGCAGTCTGATGGCCGCTGGCAAGCTGCAGGAATTCCTGCCGCAGCGGCCGATCACTTATAAAGGACAGAACCTGGTCAACCTGCTCTTGTTTCTTGTGGCTCTCGCCAGCGCAGTCCACCTGGTGCTGCATCCCGAAGCGAGAATATTCTTCCCGATCATCGTCGGCGTCTCGCTCATCTTCGGAGTGCTGCTGGTGATTCCCATCGGCGGCGCCGACATGCCGACGGTCATCTCGCTCTTGAACTCCTACGCCGGCCTTTCCGCCGCTGCCATGGGATTCGTCATCAACTCGAAACTCTTGATCATCGCCGGAGCGCTCGACGGATCTTCCGGCCTCATCCTCTCCATCATCATGTCGAAGGCCATGAATCGCTCCTTCACCAACGTGCTCTTCGGAGCCTTCGGCCAGGTGCAGGCTTCCGCCGCGGCGGGCCAGGAAGCCAAGCCCGTGCGCAGCGCGACGCCCGAAGAAGCCGCCGCGATTTTGTCAGCCGCCAATAAAGTCGTCATCGTCCCCGGCTACGGTATGGCCGTCGCGCAGGCCCAGCACAAAGTCCGCGAACTGTACGACATACTCACCAAGAAGGGAGTCGATGTCCGCTTCGCCATCCACCCCGTCGCCGGACGCATGCCCGGCCACATGAACGTGCTGCTGGCCGAAGCCGACATTCCCTACGACCGCCTCATCGAAATGGAGGAGATCAACGGCGACTTCCCGCAAACCGATGTCGCCCTCATTATCGGCGCCAACGACGTGACCAACCCCGCCGCCCGCACCGACCAGTCAAGCCCCATCTTCGGCATGCCCATCCTCGACGTGGACAAGGCCCACACCGTCATGGTCATCAAGCGCGGCATGAGCCCCGGCTTCGCCGGCATCGACAACCCGCTGTACTATCTCGACCGCACCCTGATGCTCTTCGGCGACGCGAAACAGTTCGTGGGCGGAATTGTGCGCGAACTGGGCGGCGGACACTGACAACGCACCTACCCCACCCGTGGGAGCGCTTTTAGAATTCCTTGGCGCTTGCCAAGTTCGACGGAGTACACTTTGGAAGAAGCGCATCGACCATGGCATCGAACAATGGCATCATCGTACGCGACCCGGAAATCCTAGGAGGGACGCCTGTCTTTCGAGGCACCAGAGTTCCTTTTCAGACTTTGCTCGACTACGTTGAGGGCGGCGAAACCCTGGACGAGTTTCTTGACGACTTCCCGACGGTGACCCGTGAGGCCGCAGTTCGCGCGCTCGAACATGCCAAGACGTTATTGGTCACCGAACTTGGATGAAGCTCCTTCTGGACGAATGCATACCCAGAAAACTAAAAAGAAAGCTGCCCGGCCATGACTGCCGCACCGTGCCTGAAGAAGGATTCGCCGGCGAGAAGAATGGAGCGCTTCTGACGCTGGCGAAAAAAGCTGCCTTCCAGGCATTCCTGACCATCGACCGCGGTATCGAGCACCAGCAGAATCTGGAATCGCGCAGCATCGCGATAATCTTGGTCCGTGTCCGGTCGGGTCGGCTCTCCGAATTTCTGCCGTTGATTCCTGCCATTCTAAGCGCGATTGATTCAATAAAGGGCGGTCAACTAGTCAAGGTGGGATAGGAAACACGCATGAGAATGTTCATCCTTTCGGTTGCCGTCACTCTGTTTTCGTCGGCTGCTATGGCTCAATCGCAACTCCCGCTGATGCCCATGGCCGCCAGCCTGCGACAGGGTGCGGGTCAACTGCCGATCACCCCATCATTCTCAGTCGCCGTCAGCGGCGCGCGCGACGCCTCGCTCGACGAGGAAGTTCAAAGATTTCAAGCCCAGCTCTCGCGGCAAACCGGAATTCCGTTCCGCTCCAAGCCCGGCGCGCCCGCCACGCTGCAGATCCACGCCGACCACGGTCGCGAAGCGATTCAGAAGCTGGGCGAGGATGAGTCCTACGAACTGACCGTCACCGATTCCGGCGCGAAGCTCACAGCGCCGACCACGCTCGGCGTCCTGCGCGGCCTGCAAACATTTTTGCAGCTCGTCGAAATAACGCCCGCCGGATTCGCCGCCCCCGCCGTCACCATCAAAGACTCTCCGCGCTTTCCCTGGCGCGGCACGCTCATCGACGTCAGCCGCCACTTCATTCCCATCGACGTGCTCAAACGCAACCTCGACGGCATGGCCTTCGTCAAGCTGAACGTCCTGCACTGGCATCTTTCCGACGACCAGGGCTTCCGCGTCGAGAGCAAGGTTTTTCCCAAGCTGACCGGCGCGGGCTCTGACGGCCTGTTCTACACGCAAGAGGAAATTCGTGACTTCATCACCTACGCCCACGACCGCGGCATTCGCGTGATCCCCGAGTTCGACATCCCCGGCCACAGCCGTTCGTGGTTCCTCGGCTATCCTGAATTGTCGAGCGGTTCCGGCCCCTACACGCTCGAAGGCGGCGGAATCGATCCGATCATGGATCCCACCCAGGAATCTACCTACAAGTTCCTCGAAAAATTCATCGCCGAAATGGCCAAACTTTTTCCCGACGCCTACTTCCACATCGGCGGCGACGAGGTCGACGGCAAGCAATGGGATGCCAATCCGAAAATTCAGGGCTTCATCCACGCCCACAACATGAAGAACAATCAAGATCTGCAGGCCTACTTCAACCAGCGCCTGCAGAAAATCGTAGCCAAGAACCACAAAATTATGGTCGGCTGGGATGAAATCCTGCATCCCGATTTGCCCAAGACGATCATCGTGCAATCCTGGCGCGGTCAGAAATCTCTGGCGGAGGCCGCAAAACAAGGCTACAGCGGCCTGCTCTCGAACGGCTACTATCTCGACCTGATGTGGCCGGCGGCGCGGCATTACGCCGTCGATCCCATGGCCGACGCCGCTGCGACTTTAACCGCCGAAGAGAAGAGCCGCATCCTCGGCGGCGAGTCCTGCCAGTGGGCGGAGTGGGTTACGCCCGAAAATATCGACTCGCACATCTGGCCGCGCAACGCCGTCATCGCCGAGCGCCTCTGGTCGCCGCAGAACGTAACCGACGTTCCTTCGATGTACGGCAGAATGAATGCCGTCAGCCTCGACCTTGAATTCCTGGGTCTCACGCACCGCTCCGCGCGCCAGCACATGCTGCATCGCATGGCCGGAACCGCCGACATTACCGCGCTCCGCAATCTCGCCGACGTGGTCGAGCCCGTCAAGGACTACGAACGCTGGGACGACGCCAAGGGCCCGATCGACTTCCATGCTCCGCTGACCCGCATGATCGACGCGGTCTACCCTGAGAGCGACGTCGCACGCCATTTCAGCGATCTCGTCCAGACCTTCATTCAAAGCGGCTGCAAAGACCAGGCTGTTGAAGCGCAAATCCGCACATGGCTGACAGTCTGGCGCGACAATGACGCGAAGCTGCATCCTTTGCTGTTACAGTCTTCGCTCTTACAGGAGGATGCTCAAATCTCGCTGGATTTGTCTGCATTGGGCGGGATCGGCCTGCAAGCGCTCGATTATCTCGACAAATCGCAGACCGCTCCGGATTCATGGAGAGCCGGATGGGCGCCGCTTTTCGACGAAGCCAAAATGCGCAAGGCGGACATGCTGCTCATGGTAGTCGCGCCCGTGCAGCAATTAGTGGAGGCGAGCGCCGCCCAGCACAACTAGGCCTGTCGCGGACTCCATGCCTGCTCTTGCGCGCCGCTCCGTAAAGTGATATCATGATATCACTGCCCAAAAGTGCAGGGAGGAACGATGGCGCAAATCGTAGTTCGTAAGCTCGAAGACAGCGTGAAGACCCGCCTGCAGCGCCGCGCCCGCCGCAACGGCCGCAGCATGGAGGAAGAGGTGCGCGACATCCTGCGCAATGCGGCGCACGAGCCTGAAAAACCATCTGGCGGTCTGGGCACCGAGATCGCTAACCTTTTCAAAGGCAAAGGATACGACTTTGAGGTTACCGAACTGCGCGGATATCCTGTCCGTCCGGCCACATTTGATGAAGAGTGATCGATGATCATCCTCGACACGAATGTGGTTTCATCCCTCATGCGCAATTTTCCAGAGCCGGATGTCGCCAAGTGGCTTGACCGCCAGCCTCCAAGTTCGATCTGGATAACCTCCATCACCATCCTCGAAATCCAAGTCGGTTTGCGAATCATGCCAGCGGGCAAAAAGCAGACGTTCCTATCCGAAGGGTTTGAGGGACTGCTGAATCGAATCCAGCATCGCATCGCCGTCTTTGGCGAAGAGTCAGCGCGGCTGGCAGCGGATATTACTGCCGCAAGGCAAAAGAAAGGCCGGGTCGGCGAGGTTCGCGACACCATGATTGCTGGAATTGTCCTCACCCACCGTGCCCGCTTGGCTACGCGGAATACGTCCCATTTCGACGATATCTCCGCCACCGTCATCAACCCCTGGGACGCATAAATAGAGGTCCGGCATGGTATTCTATTAACTCCAGCTGCGCACCGTTTGGGCGGAAATTTCCCCGCAGTTCCAGTAGAAAGCTTCCGGTAGAAGCTTCCCCGAAGAGGCAAGAAGCTTAAAGAAGAGAAACCAGAAATCATGCTCTCAGTCAGCAATGTGTCCATGCGCTACGGCGCCAAAATTCTGTTTGATGAAGTCTCTACGGCGTTCACGCCGGGCAAGCGCTACGGCCTGACCGGGCCCAACGGCGCCGGAAAATCCACTTTCATGAAGCTGCTCAGCGGCGAACTCGAGCCGCAAAAAGGCACCGTCGTCCGTCCCCGCAAGCTCGGCGTGCTGAGCCAGGACCAGTTCGCCTTCGACGCCTATTCCGCCATCGACACCGTCATCATGGGCAACAAACGCCTCTGGGCGGCCATGCAGGAGCGCGACGCCATCTACGAGAAGCCCGAAATGACCGACGCCGACGGCATGAAGCTCGGCGAACTCGAAGGCATTGTCGGCGAAGAAGATGGCTACACCGCCGAGAGCGACGCCGCCATCCTGCTGCAAGGTCTCGACATTCCCGACGAAGCGCACACCCGCAAGATGGGCGAGTTGCAGGGCGGACAAAAAGTTCGCGTCCTGCTCGCCCAGGCTCTCTTCGGCCATCCGCAGGCACTGCTGCTCGACGAACCCACGAACCACCTCGATCTCGATTCCATCCACTGGCTGCAGGGATTTCTCAACGTCTACGACGGCGTGGTCATCGCCATCTCGCACGACCGCCATTTCCTCAACAGCATCTGCACCCACATCGCCGACATCGACTACGAGACCATCATCACCTACACCGGAACCTACGACGACATGGTCGTCGCCAAAACGCAGGTGCGGTCGCAAATCGAATCGCAGAACGCGCAGCGCGAAAAGAAAATCTCGCAGTTGAACGAATTCATCGCGCGCTTCGCCGCCGGCACCCGGTCCAGCCAGGTCCAGTCGCGCCGCAAGGAAGTCGAGCGCCTTCAGGTCACCGAACTCGCCCGCTCCAACATCGCCCGCCCATTTATCAAGTTTGAACAGAAGCGTCCCTCGGGCAAGCACATCCTCGAAATCGATCATCTCGGCAAGGCTTACGGCGAGAAGCAGGTCATCAAGAATTTCACCGCCAGCATCATTCGCGGCGAAAGAATCGCCCTCATGGGACGTAACGGGGCAGGGAAGACCACGCTGCTGAACGCGCTGCTGGCCAACTCTCCGACCACGCCCGAAGCCGAGCTGCGCAAGACCAGCGGCTATGACGGTCCCTTCGTCGACTCCGGCAAAGTCATCTGGGGACACGAAGCCTCCATCGGCTATTTCGCGCAGGATCACCGCAGCCTCATCGCAGGCGGCATGACCGCCATCGAGTGGCTGCATCAGTGGGACGGCGCAGCCGTCACCGAGGAACTGCGCGGAATCCTGGGGCAGATGTTGTTCCAGCGCGACGACGCCACCAAGTCCACCAGCGTCCTTTCCGGCGGAGAAGCCGCCCGTCTGCTCTTCTGCAAACTCATGCTGCAGAAGCCCAACGTGCTCGTCCTCGACGAGCCCACCAACCACCTCGACCTCGAAGCCATCAACGCCCTGAACATCGCGCTCCAGAAATATCAGGGCACAGTCTTCCTCGTGACCCACGATCACGACCTGATCGACGAAGTCGCCACCCGCATCTGGCACTTCGAAAGCGACCACAAAATTACCGACTTCAAAGGCACCTACGAGGACTACCAGGCCGCGACGGTTGCGGTCTAGCGACGAAAGTGGGTGCCCCATTTCTCGCGTCCTTTGCGAGAAGTGGGGATTTCGTCGATGCCAGAATTCATGCCCGCAATAGCTGCACCATCTCCGCTGCATGTAAACAAACCAGGTTCTCCACAGCTTTTCACAGGATTTCCAGTTGCGTTTACTGCCGCAAGTTGAAGATAATGGCGGCGAACCTTCATTGGGCCTGCGGTTGCTACCCAGGTTGAGTATTACCGTGTACAGTCGAGCCGATTTACTTCGTATTCTTCACGTCACACCGCGCCAGTTGGCCAACTGGGAGCGGAATGGCCTGGTAACGTCTGCCGAAGCCTATTCGTTTTCCGATCTCCTCGAAATCAAGAAAGTTCGCGACCTGTGCGCTATGAGCGTGCGTCCGGCCATCATTCGCCAGTCTCTCGACGCCATGCGCAAGCAGTCGGCGGGCGTCGAGAACCCGCTGCTCGAAGCCAGCGCACTGTCAACCGCCAAGCACCGCGTCGCGTTTCGCCATGAGGGCAAGCTGCTGGAGCCCATCGCCGGCCAGTTCCTCATGGATTTCTCTTCCCGCGAAAAGGTGCTGACCAGTACGCCCGTGCCCAGTCACGAGCCGAGTCCCCGCGAGAACGAGGCCACCTCGTGGTTCGCCCGCGGCATCGCCCTCGAAGAAGATCCCAGTACCCAGCCCGACGCCATTGCCGCCTACCATCAGGTGCTCGAACTCCAGCCCAGCCACGCGGCCGCTCACATCAACCTGGGCACGCTCTACTACAACCGCCAGGAGTTCGCGCTCGCCGAACGCCATTACCGTCAGGCCATTGAAGCCGACCCGCGCTACTCGCTAGCCTACTTCGATCTCGGCAACGTGCTCGACGAAACCGGACGCGTGCAGGAAGCCATTCAGACCTACAAAACAGCGCTGCAACTCGCTCCCACCTACGCCGACGCCCATTACAACCTGGCGCTGGCTTTCGAAAAGGTCCGCGAGCCGCGCAAGGCGCTCAAACATTGGCAGGCCTACATCAAGCTCGACACCTCCGGCCCCTGGTCAGTCCACGCCCGCAGCCAGATCAAACGCATCCTGCAAGCGGATGGGCTGAAGCTGATTCACTCCCGCCCTCGCTAAGGGTATGCGCGTGAGAACATTCCCCGCAGAGCTGGCCGAATTCCGAACAATGGTTAAGGAGCGTGGCGCCCGTCTCCGAAAGCTCCCATTTCTAGAGCTTAAGCAATTGGCGAATCAGCCTGCCGAAGACGTCATGGTCGAGTCCCGTAAGGCAACAATCGGAATCATAATGCGGGCGCTACAGAGTGGCGGCGTCCAGGTTGTGCTTCAGGGATTCATGGAACACCGGCTCATGCCCGGGAAAACCCTCGCGCTGGACGGCTTTTTCAAATATCCGGACGAAACGCTATCCGAGATGAAGGCAGAGGAGTTCTGGGAATTCGATTAATCCACTCAGCCCACTACCGGCCTCCTTCAGCCACTTTCGACAGGTGCTAAAATTGCGAGTTTGCCATCTCAGGATTCAAAGGTGTCCTCATGCCCGAGACCTTGCAAGCCGCCCCGCCCGCCCCTCTGACCACCCTCACCGAAGACGAAATTCTCTTCCGCGACAACATCCGCCAGTTCGCCGACGAGAAGATTCGTCCTCTGGTCAAGGAAATGGACGAGAAGGCCATCTTCGACAAAGATCTGATCCACGATTTCTTTCAGTTGGGACTCATGGGCATCGAAATTCCCGAGCAGTACGGGGGAGGCGGCGCAAAATTCTTCGAAGCCATCTTGGCCGTCGAGGAACTCTCCCGCGTGGACGCATCATCCGGCGTGATCGTCGACGTGCAGAACACGCTGGTCAACAATGCGCTGCTGCGCTGGGGCAGCGAAGAACAAAAGAAACGTTTCCTGCCCAAAATGGCCGCCGACACCGTCGGCGCTTACGCCCTCAGCGAAGCCGGTTCCGGCTCTGACGCTTTCGCCCTGCAGACCCGCGCTACGTTGAAAGGCAGCGACTATGTTCTCACCGGCCGCAAGCTCTGGATTACCAACGCCAAGGAAGCGGGATTATTCGTCCTCTTCGCCACCATCGATCCCAGCGCCGGATACAAAGGCATCACCGCATTTCTGGTCGAAAAAGACTTCGCCGGATTCACCGTCGGCAAGAAAGAAGACAAGCTCGGCATCCGCGCCTCGTCCACCTGCGAACTGATTCTCGAAGATTGCCGCGTGCTCAAAGAAAACGTTCTGGGCGAACCCGGCAAAGGCTACAAGATCGCCATCGAGACTCTGAACGAAGGCCGCATCGGCATCGGCGCGCAGATGATTGGCCTGGCCCGCGGCGCCTGGGAATTCGCCTGCAAGTACGCGGTCGAGCGCAAACAGTTCGGCAAAGCCATCTCGGAGTTTCAGGGCATCCAGTTCCAGATCGCGCAAATGGCCACTGAGATCGAGGCCGCGCGCCTCATGGTCTACAACTGCGCCCGCATGAAAGATGCCGGAGTCAACTTCGTGAAAGAAGCCGCCATGACCAAGCTGTTCGCCTCGCAGGTTGCCGAGCGCGTGACGTCGCTGGCCATCGAAATCTACGGCGGCTACGGATTCACCAAAGACTATCCGGTCGAGAAATACTGGCGCGACGCCAAGATCGGCAAAATCTACGAAGGTACCTCGAACATGCAGCTCGCGACCATCGCCAAGCTCGTGCTCAGTAAGTAGCGACCGCCGACTCTAAGGATTGAAATGGATCTCGACGTTCTCCCGTGATTCTCCGCCGGGCACAAATTTCCAGTGGGAGACGGCGTCTTCCGCCGCCTTGATCAGCACCGGGCTGCCGCCCACCGGTTCGACGGACTTCACATCGCCATTCCCCGCCACCACGGCGACTACCTTGACCGTGCCGCCGAGTCTGATCTTGCGTGCGACATCCGGATACACGGGGGCCGTCTTCGTGACAATCTTGCGCCCGCTGTCAGTGGCGGATTCCTGGGCCGATCCCGCTGATCCAAGGAGAGCCGAAAATAGAAATAGAAGTACCACTACGTTCCGCGTCCGCATAGTCGCGATCACCTGAGAAGAAAGTTAGTAATTTCTAATGTGCTTCGTTACCCGCCATTCTAGGGGCTCACTGCCTTCCCGAAAAGTCACCGGCGTAACCCGCGCAGCGACAATTTGGTAACGCTCGCTCATAAAGCAATGCTGGTTGAGCGCCCGCTTGGTGGCCGGTTTGCCGCGCCGCTAAGTCCCACAAACCAATCCTGCTTACTCATAATGTGCATCCGTTTGCACACCTCGATCCCCTCGCTTCCCCATTCAGGAGCGCTAACCACCCTGATATCAATTCTTTAACCAGATTCTCCCGGTTGGCTGCCGGGATGCACTTGCCTAAGTGCCCGCCAGATAGGGGCGAAGACCGGAGTGCCTTTTGACGACCTTATTCGGAACCGACGCTGTGCCCACTGTATCCGCGATTGATGCCTCTGCGGCTCCAGCGGCTCGTGACAAGAAACACGGCTGGTTGCCCGTGCTGACCGTTTTGTTCGTCATCTGCTACAGCCTGATGACCATGCTGATCGTCGAGCAAGGCCAGACCATCGAATCGCAGCGCGCCTTGATTCGTGAACTTCTGCGCGACAGCACTGAATTGGCCGCCGTGAAGCAGAAGGCCGCGCAGGAAAGCGCCCAGTCGTCAGCCAAGAGCCAAGTTCCCTTGACCCAATACCCGTCGACCCAGACTCCGTCAGCCCAGGCTCCAAACAGCAAGGCCCCGTCTTCCCAGGCAGGACCGCAAACCCATCGTGAGCAGGGCCAGGCCGCCCCGCAGAAACCGGATTTTCAGATGCCGACTAAGCCGGCATCCGATCTGGTGGACGACGTTCGCACCCTGAACACGATCTGAAGCAACGATTGAAGAGCAAGCTTTGTAAGTACAAGATTTCGCGACACTGAACATTGCAGCACTTTCGTTCTGTGGATCAGCAGTAGCCAGCGAAAAACTGGCGAGGCCGGCTTCAAGAAGAGCCAGCTTCAGGAAAAGACCATGAAGGTTCTGACCCTAGCCTTGTTGTTCAGTCTTCCCGTTGCCCCTTTGGCTCCGCAGAAACCCCTGCCCCAGCCCACTTCACAGATAGCCAAACACTCCCACGGCGGACGCTGGTATTTCGCCGCCTCCGGCCACGCCGTCTTCTGCTACGGCCCGGTCATGACCGTGCCCAGCGGCACCGGCGCCCTGCAGCGCGTTGCCACCTTCTGCCGCGACGGCAGCGCCGTCGTCCCGCTCAAAGACTAGCCACTGCGCCTTTGGATTTTGAGCGGCGCGGCGGACTACTCCACTGTCCGCTGCGTCCTCCACGTCCCCAATCGCATCCAATCCCCATAACAAATAAAAAGGTATCATTACACCGCCCTCGAGCTAAACCCTCGACACCGGAGACCACCATGTCCATTCGACCCGTGAAACGCCTTATCAAGTCCAAGCCCACGCTCGAAGGCGCGGGAGTACACCTCCGCCGCGCATTCGGCTTTGGCAGCACCAACGAGTTCGATCCGTTCCTGCTCCTCGACGATTTCCGCAACGACGTTCCCGAGGACTATCTCGCTGGATTTCCCTGGCACCCGCATCGCGGCATTGAAACCATCACCTACGTCCTCGCCGGAACCGTCGAACACGGGGACAGCATGGGCAACCGCGGCGCCATCGCCGCCGGCGACGTGCAGTGGATGACCGCGGGCAGCGGCATTATTCACCAGGAAATGCCCAAGGGCGACGAAACCGGCCGCATGCACGGTTTCCAGCTCTGGGCAAACTTGCCAGCCGACCAAAAAATGACCGACCCGCGTTATCAGGAAATCAAGACCGGAGAAATCCCGCAGGTCACGGACGACGACGGCACGCACGTCCGCATCGTCTGCGGAAATTTCTGGGGCAAGAAGGGCCCGGTCGACGGCATCGCCACTGATCCCACTTACCTCGACGTCTCGGTGCCTCCGGGCAAACGAAAAACTTTGCCGGTCGAGGTCACGCGCCACGCCTTCGCCTACGTCTTCGCCGGAGACGGCAAGTTTTGCAACGCCTCCCGGCCGCTCGCTGTCCCGACCGAAGGAGTAGGATGGGCCGACACCCACCCGCCCGCCGACGCTGAAAACCGCTCGCTCGTCGTCTTCGATCGCGGCGACGAAGTCGCCGTGCAGGCTGGCGAAGACGGCATCCGTTTCCTACTGGTCTCCGGCAAGCCGCTGGAAGAGCCCGTCGCCTGGTACGGCCCCATCGTCATGAACACCCAGCAGCAACTCCAGCAGGCGTTTCAGGAACTGGAGAAAGGCACGTTCCTGAAAAAATAGCGTGCTGCTGTTGACGCGACGCAACACGCCGAACGATTTCCTGGCTTTAGGATAGGAACGACTTCCTTCGTGAAGCTTCGTGTCCTTGGTGGTTGAAGATTTTCCAAACCCATGCCCGAACTCCCCGAAGTCGAAACCATCGCGCGCGGCCTCGCCAAACGCGTCACCGGAGACGTCATCGACTCTGTCTGGCTCGGCCAGAAGAAAGAGCCGCTGAAATCTCCTGCATCCAAAATCGCCGCAACCCTCGAACACCGCCGCATCGCCGCCGTCCGCCGCATGGGCAAACACATCGTCTTCGACCTGGCGGCGAAGAGCCAAATCCAATCCCAGTTTATCGTCCACCTCGGCATGACCGGCCGGCTGCAAGTCTGCGAACCGCAAGACGAAGTGGCCAAGCACACCCACGCCATCCTCAAACTCAAGTCCGGCAGGGAACTGCGCTTCGTCGATCCCCGCCGCTTCGGCCGCCTGAGCGTGGCGCAGGCCGGAGACTTCGACGCTGCCGGCACCGAACCTCTGGAAGCTGATCTCGAAAGCTTCCTCACGCTATTCCGCGGCCGCAAGACCCCCATCAAAAGCGCCTTGCTCAACCAGAAACTTCTGCGCGGCGTGGGCAACATTTACGCCGATGAATCTTTATTCCGCGCCGGCCTGCGCCCCCGCCGCCGCGCCTCCACCGTTACCCCCGACCAGTTCGCCAAGCTGCTCATCGCCATAAAAGAAGTCCTGAAAGAAGCCATCGCCCTCGGCGGATCTTCCGTCTCCGATTACGTTGACGCCGACGGCGAAGAAGGATTCTTCCAGCTCCAGCACCGCGTCTACGCCCGCGAGTCCGAGTCCTGCCTCGTCTGCAAGACGCCGATCAAGAGAATCGTAATCGCCGGCCGCAGCAGCCACTACTGCCCCAGATGCCAGAAGTGATATGGTCGTAGTCGCTATGTGCCAGGCCAAATACATTCTTGCCGCTGCGTTGGTGCCGTTCCTCTGTGTCGGTGGAATGGCGAACGCGCAAGACAACAAAGATCCGCACCGTCCTGCCTGCACCACCGCTCACTGCCTTAAAATCAAGTCGTTTCTGAAAACACACTACTAGTGGACGAATTGCATCGGCTCGGCTTGCCCGCGAAAGCCGCCGGACAAATCTACTTTACTGACTGGGAATCCACCGCTTCGGGCTGGTCTCTTGTTTCGGCCGATTACGATCACTTGGCCGGCGATAATCTGACGCTCTGCGAGGTAATCGCGATTATCGACCAGAGCTCGCACATTCACATCTTGCGGAAGGTTCCATTGCAGAAGACTTCCACCGAAAAATCCGAGGTAACGACTTGGTCCCCAATCGGCCTCGCGGATGTGGATGGTGACGGACAAGTCGATGTCATTCTTGAAGGGGATGCTTACGAAGACCACTGGATCGAGGTCGACACTGTGAAGGGCACCTCCTTCCACACTGTCTTCTCCGGGCTCGGCTACTACCTGTAGAGGCAGTTCTGATACCCTTCTGCCCATGCCTGATTTTTCCATCGGAGTCGACCTTGGCGGCACCAACCTGCGCATCGCGGCTATCAGCACCGAAGGCCAGCTTCTAGAGAAAATCACGCTCGGCGTGAAAGTCGACCTTGGGCGCGACCACGTCATTGGCGAAATGTGTGACGCCATTCAACGACTCACCGATCAGTATCGCGGCACTGGTCGGTTCGTCGGCGCTGGCATCGGCGTTCCCGGCATCATCGACATGGAAACAGGAATGATGCGCAAGTGCGCCAACCTTCCCGGCTGGTCCGATTATCCGGTGCGCGATGAAATCGAGCGCCGCCTCGGCGCCCGCGTCTTTCTCGATAACGACGCCAAAGTCGCCGCCCTTGGCGAGCAGTGGCTGGGCGCAGGCCGCGGCGTCGACAACATGGCGATGATCACTCTCGGCACTGGCATCGGCGGCGCCATCATTTTGAATGGGAAAATCTTCTACGGCATGAGCGGCATGGCCGGCGAGTTTGGACATGTCACCATCGAACCCAACGGTGTCCCCTGCGGCTGCGGCAATCACGGCTGCGCCGAGCGCTATGCTTCCGCAACCGCCATCGTGCGCATGGCCCGCGAAGCCATCGATTCCGGCAAGGCGCCCGCGCTCGCCCAAGCCGCCAGCGCCGACCCCGAGTTCAGCGCCCGATCAATCTACAATCTCGCCCTACTGGGCAACGAAGACGCTCGCCACATTTTCCAACGCTTCGGCGTGGCCCTCGGCATTCTCATAGCCGGCCTCGTCAACATTCTCAACCTCGATATGTTCGTGATCGGCGGCGGTGTGCTCAGCGCGTGGGACGCATTTGCCCCGCCCATGTTCGCGGAAATGCGCGAGCGTTCGCTGGTTTACGCCGCCACCGACCCGGATGATCCTCTCGGCAAGAAAGAAGGCGCCTCCGCCCAGATTGCGAGCTACACGCGCAAGAAGACAATCATTACCCGCGCCCTGCTGGGCAGTGACGCCGGTCTCTACGGCGCCGCCAGAATTCCCACGTCGTAGCCGCGAGTGTCCAGAACCGATTGCTGGAAAAGCTGATGCGGTGGAAGAACCGATTTTGGGTGGCGCAGCGCTTCAGCGCTGCGATAAAGCATTCTCTCCGGACGGGCTTTAGCCCCGAGGTATTATTTCTGTGCAGCCTGCCGCTGCGCTGCTCCCGCAATCTTCCGTGCCGCACTCAGAAAAATCTGATTCTGCTCGGGCGTCCCGATGCTCACCCGAATGCATCGCGGCGCGCCCCACGCACCCAACGGACGCACGCTGACGCCTTCTTTCCGCAACCGCTCCGCCACGCCGAACGCATCGTCGCCCACGTCGCAATAAAGAAAATTGGCCGCCGTCGGAACCACGCGATATCCCGCCTCTGACAGTCCCACGCCCAGAATCTGCGCCTGCTCCGCATTGTTGGCGACGACCCTATCCACATGTTCGACATCATCGAGCGCAAGCACGGCCGCCGCCTGCGCCACCGACGATACAGAAAAAGTCTCGCGCATGCGCGCGCAATATGCCAGCAGTTCGGCCGGGCCCAAACCGTATCCCACGCGCAGTCCCGCCAACCCGTGCGCCTTCGAAAATGTTCGCAGCACCACCACGCTCGCGCCCCGCCGCACGTAGTCCAGCGAACGCGGATACTCAACCTTGCGCCGCGCCGCGAAATGCAGCGCGAACTCGTGGTAGGCCTCGTCCACCACCACCACATGCCCCGGAACTTCGGCAATAAATTTGTCGACCGCCGCGGCGTCGAGCATGGTTCCGGTGGGATTGTTAGGATTCGCCAGAAACACCAGGCGCGTATTCTCGTTGATCGCGGCGAGAACCGCGTCCAGGTCGATTCCGTCTTTGCGCATCGGAGCCTCAATCAACTGCGCTCCCATGGCGTGCACCGCCATCGAATAGACAATGAACGACCGCTCGCTGGTCACGGCGTTCAGGCCCGGCGCCAGCATCGTCTGGCACAGCAGTCCCAGCATCGCCGTCGAACCCGCGGTTACTAACACCTGCCCGCGGGGCATACCGTGGTGGGCGGCAAGCTTGCCGCGCAGTTCGGTGCAATCGTCGTCCGGATAAAAGTTTGCTGCAGCGACGGCCGCATGCATGGCTTCAATCACGTACGGAGACGGACCAAAAGGATTTTCGTTGGAGTCGAGCTTGATGAGTTGCGGTTTGTGATCGTCCGCGGAAATCCGCCGCGGCGGCGGCGTCGGAAAGAATCCGCCCATCTCTCGCGCCGGCTTCGAGACCAGATCAAAGAATCGGCTCATGCTCGCCGCAGATTCACTTCAAGGATTTCTTGCTGCCGGCCAATCCAGTCGTGCTGGCGGTCTTCAACTTTTCCACTTCCCGCAAGGTGAGCGATCGAAACTTCCCCGGGGGCACGTCCAGCGTGAGCGGCCCGTAGCGCACCCGCTTGATTTTTTCGACGTGATGCCCCACCGCTTCAAACATGCGCCGTATCTGCCGGTTCCGTCCCTCCACCAGCGTGATCTCATACCACGGATTCGCTGCCTCTTTCACCACCCGCACCAGCGCCGGCCCCGTCTTCACCCGCTTGCCGTCGTCGGTGGCGATCGAAACGCCGGCTCGCAATTTGTTAATCGCATCTTCTTTCGGAGTGCCCGCAACTTTCACCACGTACGTCTTGGCCACATGCGACGCCGCCTTCATCAACCGATGCGCGAGTTCGCCATCATTGGTCAGCAGCAGCAAGCCTTCGCTGGCATAGTCCAGCCGCCCGATCGGATACACGCGCCCCTTGACCCCGCGAATCAGATCCATCACGGTCGGCCGTTTTTCCGGATCGCTCATCGTCGTGACGAAGCCTTTCGGCTTGTTCAGCAGAAGATAAGTGTGCCGCTCGGCCCCGTGCAGAAGCTTTCCGTTCACTCGCACGTGGTCAGTTTCCGGATCGGCCTTCGTTCCGAGTTCGGTGATCACCGTGCCGTTGACCTGCACGGCTCCGGACGAAATCAATTTCTCCGCGGTGCGCCGCGAAGCCACTCCAGCAGCAGCGATAATCTTTTGCAACCGTTCCAACGGCATAATGAAATTCCAGATGACGCAAATTGAAGCTCAGAACCCGGAGGGGCGAAAACAATTTAGCCCAGCGCTTCAGCGCTGGGGCAGGAAACAAAAAGAGGAACAAGTCCCGTCGGGACGACAGAATCGAACCTCAGCCCGCATTCTCCGTTTCCGAGATGTTCTCGCTCGGCTCAGATTCCCTTGCGGCCTCTGCGCCCTCCGCCGGAATCAACTCCGCCTGAAACGATTCCGCGACCAACTTCTCGAACTCTTCCATGCTGGGCAGTTCGTTCACATCCTTCAGCCCGAAGCGCATCAGGAATTCCTTCGTCGTCTTGTAAAGAATCGGCCGTCCGATCACCTGCTTGCGCCCCGCGGTCGTAATCAACTTGCGGTCGAGCAATGTCCCAATGACTCCGCCCGAATCCACGCCGCGAATGTCGTTGATCTCCGGCACGGTCGCTGGCTGCTTGTAGGCAATCACGGCCAGCGTTTCCAGCGCCGGCAGCGACAGCCGGATGGGAGGCTTCAAACTTTTCGCGAACGCCCGCACCACTTCGTGCTGCTCGGGCTTCGTCGACATACGGTACCCGCCCGCGACCTGTCGAATTTCAATTCCATGATCCGGTCCGCCATATTCGCCGACGAGTTCTTCGAGACACGATCGCACCCGCGACTTCATCTCAGCCTCGTCCACCGCTCCGTCCGCGACGATCGTCTCTTTGACGAGCTGGGTAATCTGCTCCAGCGTAATCGGCGTCTCCGCCGCGTAGATGATGGCTTCGAGTTGAGCTTTTAAAGACATAGTAGTCAGGAATCAGTATCAGGGACTAGGGATTAGGGGCGAGTAAGCCGAAACAACTGACCCCTGGTCCCTGAGCCCGGTTCATCTCCAGTCGTCGCGCACCGCCGATTGCTCATTCATAATCTCATCGAAATGCGTGTGCTTACGCACCGCAATCTCGCCGAACAATTTCTCCTGCCGCACCTGGATGGCCTGCAGCCGCACCATTTCCAGCAACGCCAGAAACATACACACCAGCGCCTGCCGCGACGGAACCCGCATCAGCAGTTGCTTCAGCCGGATCGGGCGGTCTTCCAGCGACAGCCGCCGGCGGAGATAATCGATCATCTGCCCGACCGTCACGGTTTCTTCATCAACGTTGAGCACCGGCCTGGTGCGCACCCGCTCCAGCACCTGCTGAAACGTCTTCACCAGATCAATCACGTCGGCGGCAATTTCCGGCTCTGTGCCCTCCGCCTCCATGAATTCTTTCAGCGAAGGATTCGTCAGCACGGCATCTTCAATCTGCTGCTTCTGCAGCAGCATCTGCGCCGCCGACTTGAACTTCTCATGCTCGAGCAGACGGTTGACCAGTTCGTTTCGCGGATCTTCCTGATCTTCCATGGCCGCGTCGGGATCGCGCGGCAGCAGCATCTTCGACTTGATGTGAATCAACACCGCCGCCATATAAATAAAGTCGGCCGCCACGTTCACATCCAGTTCGCGAATCTTCTCCACATACGCCAGATACTGCGCCGTAATCCTGGCAATCGGAATGTCGTAAATATCAATGTCCTGCTTGCGGATCAGATCCAGCAGCAGGTCGAGCGGCCCCTCGTAAACATCCCCGACCGAAACGGCAAACGCCGAATCGCTTTCTTCCTTTTTCGAGGCGTTCTTGGCGGCATCCAAGTCCGGACGAGAAACGATCGCAGGGGACAACGGCGAAACCAGTTCGTTCACATCGAGTTTTGCATTCTCCGTCATCACTTGTTGCCTCGTCATCCCTCATACCCCAGCGACATTCCCATCGCCGCGCGCACATCGTCCATCGTTTCACTCGCCGCCTGGCGAGCGCGCTCCGTGCCCGCTTCCAGAATATCCCAGGCGAGCCGCGGATTCTCCTCATATTTCTTGCGCTTCTCCTGCATCGGATTCAGGAGTTTCACGAGCGCATCCGCCGCCCATCCCTTGCACTCGATGCAGCCGATCCCCGCCGACCGGCAGCCTTCATTCACTTTCGCCATGGTCTCTTTGCTGCTGAAAATCTTGTGCAGATCGCCGACCGGACACACATCCGGATTCCCCGGATCGGTCCGCCGCACCCGCGCAGGATCGGTCACCATCGTCTTCAACTTCTGCCGCACCACCGGTTCCGGGTCGGCCAGCATAATCGTGTTGTCGTACGACTTTGACATCTTGCGCCCGTCGGTCCCCGGCAACTTCGGAGTCGGAGTCAGCAAAGACTGCGGCTCGGGAAACACCGCCTTAGCCGCACCATAAAATCCGTTAAACCGCCGCGCAATCTCCCGCGTCAGTTCCACGTGCGCTACCTGATCTTCTCCCACCGGCACCACATCCGCCTTATACAGCAAAATGTCGGAGGACATCAGCACAGGATACCCGAGAAATCCGTACGTGGTCAGGTCTTTGCCTTTAATATTTTCCTGCTGCTCCTTGTACGAAGGCACGCGTTCCAGCCAACCCAGCGGAGTAATCATCGAAAGCAGCAGGTGCAATTCCGCATGCGCCGCAACATGCGACTGGATGAAGATCACCGACTTCTCCGGATCGAGCCCGGCCGCCAGCCAGTCCAGCGCGACTTCCAGAGAATTTTCTTTTATGCCGGACGTATCGGCGTAATCGGTGGTGAGCGCATGCCAGTCGGCTACCATGAAAAAGCATTCGTACTCGTCCTGCATGCGCACCCAGTTCTGCAGCGCGCCCACGTAATTTCCGAGATGCAGCTTCCCGGTCGAGCGCATGCCGCTGAGCACGCGTTTGCGAGTTTTTGAAGACGATTCCATTTTTCTAGGAGGCCCTGCGCCGCGAGACCCGGCTGGAGGATGTACGGCTGTCTATACCAATCCAATATTGAAGTGTCATGCGGGGCTGGACTCGATACTAACACGCGAAAAGCCCATTTTGCCCTGTCCTGCGGCGTCGCGATCCTGTAGAATCGCCTCAGTAGGGGAGGCTTCCCATGCAAGTCCGGCCGGTTCGTTCCTGTGCGCTAAGAATGGCGATCCTGTTGTGTTCGGTCGCCGCCCTCGACGTTGCCGCCGCCCTTTTCGCCGCCAAGCCCCAACTCTGGTGCGCGGTCATTCCGGCATTCATTCCCCTCCTCACTCCTGCCGTGATCCTCTCGAAGCTGGTCCCGACTAAGAACTGAACCAGCGTCCCTCGTTGCCCGCCCGCTCATGCCGCGCGCGAATGCTTTATAATTCGCGCCGCTCGTCTTTTTGAACCGAATCCCGCGCCTCGTGAACACTCTCGCCCGCCAGCTCCGCGCCACCGACTACTTCACTCTCGGCTGGGGAACCATGGTCGGCGTCGGCTGGCTCGTCATTATGGACGATTGGCTGCTCCGCGGCGGCGCGCTCGGCGCTCTGCTCGGCTTCGTCATCGGCGGCACGCTTCTGCTTCCCATCGGATGGGTCTACGGCAAACTGGTCGTCGCCATGCCCGACGCCGCCGGAGAAATCGCCTACACCGCCGCCGTCTTCCCGCGCTCGGTCAGCTTCGCCACCGGATGGATGATGACCCTCGCCTACTTCATCGTCTGCCCGTGGGAGGCCGTCGCCGTCGGCCGCATCGCCGGCTACATCATCCCCGGCCTCGATTCCATCGAACTCTACCGAATCGCCGGCCGCCCGGTTTACCTGCCGCATCTCGTCATCGGCTTGGCGCTCACCGCCCTGCTGACCATCCTGAATTATCGCGGCATCCGCCTCAGCGCCACTTTTCAGAACTGGACCAGCTTCGGCACGCTCGCCTTCTTCATCATCTTCGTGGCGCTCGGCGTGAGCCGCGGATCGCCCGCCAACATCCAGCCGCTGTTCACCCACACTCCGTGGATCTCAATCCTGCTCGTGATTCAAATCGTCCCCTACTTCATGACCGGCTTCGAATCGGTCGGCAAGTCGGCGGAAGAGGCCAGCCCCGACTTCCGCGCCCGCGGCTTCTTTCGCGCCATCTGGATGGCTATCTTCATCGGCATCGCCTTCTACGCCAGCATCGTTGCCGCCGTCGCTTTCGTCGCTCCGTGGCGCCAACTCACCAGCCAGAAATTCATGACGGCCGTGGCATTCCAACAAGCTGTCGGTTCGCGCTGGATAGTCAACATCATTCTCGCCGCCGCCCTGCTCTCGCTCTTCAAATGCTTCAACGGAAATTTCGTCGCCGCCAGCCGCCTGCTCTTCGCCCTCGGCCGCCGCGGCATGGTGGACTCGCGCGTGGGTACGATTCACGCCCTGCATCAGACTCCGTCAGCCGCGGTTCTCTGTGTCGGTCTCGCCACGGCGGCCTGCATGCTTCTGGGCGACGCGATTCTCGTCCCCATTACCGAAGTCGGCTCCGTAGCCTGCGCCATCGGATGGTCCGCGGCCTGCGCCGCCTGCCTGGCCATCGCGCAAGCGAAGCCCACAGTGATGACGCTGTCAAATGTCGAACGCGCCGTAGCCTGGTTCGGCATGGCCGTAGGAGTCGCCATGGCCCTGATGAAAGTAGTGCCGCTGGTTCCCGGCCATTTCACCGTGCATGAATGGATCGCCCTCGGCGTGTGGATCGCAATCGGAGCCGCAGCCGCGATCTCCGTCAGACGCTCACCGACGAACGGGAAGCGCGTGACCTTAGTCGTGCCGTAGACCCAGCCGCGAAGCGGCAAAAGAACAAAGCCCGCGGCGCAAGCCGTGCTAGCTACGCGGGATTAAGAGCAAGCCCAGCAAGGGGCGAAAGAAGACCGATTAGAGGCTGCGGAAAATGCAAGGGAGAAAATCGTGGAACTGATTTCATTGCGATCGATGTATGTTTTTCTATTCCTGCTGCTCACCTCGCTCGCCCTCGCCCAATCTCCCGCCTTCGACCTCGTCATCACTAACGGTCACATCATCGACGGCACCGGCTCTCCCTGGTACTCCGGCGATCTCGGAATCCGCGACGGAAAAATCGCCGCCATCGGCAATCTCTCCGCCGCCCCGCGCCAGCGCACCATCGACGCCGCCGGCAAGGTCGTGGCCCCAGGCTTCATCGACATGCTCGGCCAATCCGAACTCACCATTCTCGTCGATCCCCGCCTGCCCTCGAAAATCTTCCAGGGAATCACTTCCGAAATTACCGGCGAAGGCAACTCGATCGCTCCGCTCAATGATGCGATCATCCAGTCCGACCGCGTCGGATACGACCACTACAAAATCACTTCTGACTGGCGCACCTTCCGCCAATATTTCGCGCGCCTGGAAATGCAGGGCATCGGCATCAACGTGGCCGATTATGTTGGCGCGACCCAAGTCCGCCGCATGGTCCTCGGCGAGAACGACGTCCAACCCACGCCCGCGCAACTCGACCAGATGAAAGCCCTGGTCCGCGACGCCATGAAAGACGGCGCAGTCGGCGTTTCCACTGCGCTCGAATACGCTCCCGCGCCCTACGCCAAGACCGAAGAACTCATCGCCCTCGCCACCGAAGCCGGAAAATTCGGCGGCATCTACTCCACTCACATGCGCAACGAGAGCGACTCCGTTCTCGAAGGCATCGACGAAGCTCTCCGCATCGGCCGCGAAGCTCACATTCCGGTCGAGATCTGGCACCTCAAAGTCGCCGGCAAAGCCAACTGGGGGCGCATGCCCGAAGTCGTCGCCAAAATCAACGCTGCCCGCGCCGCCGGAGCAGACGTCACCGCCGACACCTACGCCTACACCGCCTGGTACAACGATTTCTCCGCCTTCATCCCGGCCTGGGCGCACGATGGCGGCGACGCCCAACTCGTCGAGCGCCTCAAAGATCCAGCCGCGCGCGAAAAAATTCGTAAAGACATGCTCACTCCGTCCAAAGACTGGGATAACGAATGGCAGGAAATCCCCGGCCCCGAAGCCATCATGATAGGCGCAGTCCAGAATCCGGCGTTGCTCCCGATGCAAGGCAAGCGTCTCTCCGAGATCGCGAAGCTCTGGAACAAAGATCCCATGGACACGCTCTTCACCTTTCTGATCCAGGACCCAACCGCCGGCGTCGCCGTCTTCGGCATGTCGCAACCCGATGTAACCCTCGCGCTGCAACAGCCCTGGGTCGCCATCGATAACGATTCCGAAGGCACGTCGCCCGAGGGAATTCTCGGCCAGGCCCATCCTCATCCCCGCGCCTACGGAACCTTCCCGCGCATCCTGTCGAAATATGTTCGTGAAGAAAAAGCCCTGACTCTCGAAGACGCCATCCGCAAAATGTCCGCTCTGCCGGCGCAGCGTATGCGGCTCACCGATCGTGGCGTCCTCAAAGCGGGCATGTGGGCCGACGTGGTCATCTTCGATCCCGCGACCGTGCACGATCGCGCCACCTTCGACAATCCCAATCAGCTTTCCGAAGGCATGGACTACGTCCTGGTCAACGGCGTCCCCGTAATCGACCGGGGAAAGATGACGGGAGCGCTTCCGGGCAAAGTGCTGCGCGGCGCGGGCTATGTACCGTAGCAGCTGCCGAAAAACTCCGTTTCGAACCGTTTTTTTGGGAAGGGCACGAGTTCACTTCGGCAGGCTGCTAGAGGCGTTCAGCGCCGCCGACATCGCCCGCCTCGAGGCCGCTTGATACGCATGCCTTTCACGAATGGAGTCTGCTCCATCCGGCGCAAAGAAAGAGGCGGCCTCGGTCTCGATCTGTGAAAGCTCCCGTTATGCTTTTTTTCGGGACCTTGTTTACGCGCTCAGCGCTATATTTCTTAGACTGTCTCATAGGATGTATGCTGCCAACATTCGCCAGAACCAACCACTACCGCTTCAGCCGCGCTTGTGTCTCCGCTCCCGCTAACGGACGCACCAGCGGCTCCGCCAGCGTCCCGCCAATCGTGTAACCCGGACCGTGCGTTCGCGTCAGCCGGAGAGCAACTTTCCCCTGCAACGCCGCCGTCCCGCTCACCTGAAACCTTCCGGCCGGGGACTCCAGCTTCAACTCTTTCATCTCGATCGTGCCCGCATGCAGCCGTGCCTGCCCGGCAAGCCGCGTGACCTTCAACGCCTCGGCATCGTCCCCTATTGCGACGTGTGGCCAGCTTCCGTCTCGCATCTCAAACTGCACCGTGCCCTCGGCCGCCGTCATAAAAGATGCCATGAACGAGCTCAAGGAAAATGCACCAATTTCCGCCGGACACGCTCCCTTCACTTCGTAGCTCGCATTCGCCGTGCCCGTGATCCCGCCGTTCTTCATCGCCTCCGCCAGACTCGTCAGCGAAATTGCCGTCAGGCTCCCGCGCCCACTGCACACCGCCGGCTTCACGCTGAAGTCGGCCTGCCACTCCCCGCGATGTTTGCCGCCGAGCACGTCCGCGTTCAATTCCGAGATCCGCAATTTCCCGCTGTCCACGCTCACTTTCGCGGATACCCGCTTCGCCGCCAGACTCTGCATCTGCAAGCTCTGCATCTGCAAGCGCTCGACCGTCAATTGCCCCGACGCGCGCAAACTCCCCAGGAACGTCGGCCCCGCCTGCCCGCTCGACTCCAGCACCCGGTACCACGGCCGCTCCTTCGCGCCCGGACTCACCCACTCACTCAATTCCCCGAGCACAATCTCATTCGCGTTCAGATTGAAGCGCACTTCGCACGCCCCGGGAGTTCCGCACCCGCGCGGCATATCCAGCGTCCCCGACCACAGCGTCTCCGCGGCCTTTGCGTTTAACTTCCCGATCCGCACCCTGTCCGGCAACAGCAGCATGTCCGCCGAAGCGATCTCAACCGCACCCCCCAAGCCGCGAACCGTGATGCGCACATTCTGTAACCCTGCCTTCCCCGTCACCTGCGGTCCCGTAAAGCCCGAAGATGTGCCCTGGCTGCGCCCCGCCCACGATCCCGCAATTTGCAGATCAAGCTGCGCCGTGCCGCCCGCGCCCGTCTGCAACGCCGCCAGCCCGAACACGCGCGCCACCCGCAAAGCGTCCGGAATGTCGGCCTCGCCCGCAATCGCAAGTTCGTAACCGTCGCGATTGATCCATCCCTGTGCGGTCGAAGCCGCGCGCCCCAGGGCCACGGGGAACGTCCCAAATTCAACATGCGGACCCGCCGGAGCCCGCATCCCTGGCGCGCTCGCGCGAGTCGTCATCCCGCGAGTTGCCGGCGGGTGTGTCGCAGGCTTGTCTGTCGCTGGCTCGTGCAGCGCCGCGTGCCCCGCTGAATTTCCCGCCGTCAGTAAGAAGGGAACCGTCTCCGGTCCAATCTCACCCTGATTCGCAGCCGAGGCCAGTCGCAAGTCGGCAATCTCTCCCCGCCCCTCGAATTGCAGTTTCGACCCAGTCGCCGGACCTTGCTCGATCGCCACGCTCCCGTTCAGCGTTCCGTCCGCCACCAGATCTTCCGGCAGATTTTTCTTCGCCCGCTCCACCAGAACCGCCAGCGCACTCGCCGGAACATTTTCCGCCGCCAGTTCCAGCCGGTAGCTGTGGCTTCCCGGAAGACCCATATCCCCTTCCAGCGTGATCAGTCCGCTTCCCGCCGGGGCAGCGCACTGCAGCCCGTGAATCGCGTGATCGGTCGAACTGTATTCCGCGTCGCAGTGCCCCGCCAGCCGCAGCGCCTGCCCGCTGGTAATGTCGTAGCGCCGGAAATCCTGAATCGATCCGTCACTCGTGATCTGCAGGTTCGCCGGGGTTCCCTCCAGCGTCACATCCAGTTGCACTTCTCCCCGCCAGCCCTGGTCGTTGCCCGTAATGAATTTCGTGAATTGCCCAAGTTGCGCGTGGTTCCACTCCACGCTGAACTTCAGCGGCGTATCGCGCAGCGCGTTCGCGCGCTGCCACGTGCCACTCACCTGTACCAGCCCGGTATCATTCAAGTTCAGATCGGTGCGAAAGGGCTGCGCCTTCATCCGCACCCCCCAGCTGTTTTCTGAATCCTGCCACAAAGAAAAAGCCGCGTCGGTCAACGCGTACGGTTTTTTCTCCGGCCCGTTCTTGAAATTGATCCTCGCCCGGGTGGCCTCAATGTATGGGAATCCCGGCCGCGGTTCCGACTTCGCTTTCGCCGTCGGTGCTAGCGGGATGCGGGCCGTGCGCTCCAGCAGCGCTTCCAGATTCCAGCCGCCGCTCGAGCTGTGAACCAGATTAAGGCTGGGCTCGCTCAGGTCCAGCCGCGCGATTTCCAGCCGTCCCCGCAGCAGCGAAGTCAGCCGCAGCGCCGCCGTCACTTCGCTCGCCCGCAGCATGGGCTCGCCCCCGAATGCCGGATCCTCATACACCACCAGATTGTCCAGATCGAATCCCGGCCACGGCAGCAGCCGGATGTGCACCGACCCAATCTCCACCGTGCGGCCCACCGCCGAACTGATGGCAGAGGCAATCCGCGATTTCAGTCGCGACGCGCCCGGCCGCAGCACAAACAAAGCCAGCACCACCAATACTGCTAACGCTGCGATTCGCCGCTTGGAGGAAGGTAGCTTCACCGCGCCCTTACTGAGGAGTTTTAGAGGGGACCCGTCTTGTATTACCAACGAACTTACAGATTCTTGCCAACTACTTTACAAACTGCAGCGTCCGCCTCCATCGCGTCTCGTCGAAAAAGTGCAGCACCACTTTCCCCAGAAACAAAATTCGATCGCCCCACGATGTCTTCCGGTACTGATCGCTCGGCGTCTCAAACGACCAGTAGATGAACATCGGCCGCCCGATAATGTTTTCCTTCGGAATAAAGCCCCAATACCGGCTGTCCAGGCTCACTCCGCGATGATCGCCCATGGCAAAGTAACGCCCCGGCGGCACGACCAGGTCACCGCCCTGAATATTCGAAGGCAAATCCACCATCCAATTCGCCGACATGTTCCCATCGTCCGCCGCCGGCACCGAAGGAAACTCGTTGCGGTACGGATCGAAGGTGTCGGCGTCATGATCGATGTAGGGTTCGTCCAGCGCTACGCCGTTGCGGTACACCACTCCGTTGCGCAGATGAATGCGGTCCCCCGGCAGGCCAATGATCCGTTTCACCACGTAGATGCCGTTCTGCTGCGGGTCAGGATGCAGAAACACCACAATGTCCCGGAAGTGCACGTCGCGATAAGGCAGCAGCGCCCCCACCCACGAACTCTTCGGCGCAAACTGGATCCGGTTCACGAAAACGTGGTCGCCGATCAGCAGCGTGTTCTCCATCGAACTAGAAGGAATCTCAAACGCCTGCACCACAAACGTGATGATGAACAGCCCCGTCACCAGCACAGCCGCCAGCGACGACAGAAACTCCACCGTAGTTTCCTTCGGCTTCTCTTCCGCCACGTTTTCTCCGGCGCCGTTTTCCTTCTTCGCCACTGTAGTCGTTCCCATATCGGCTGCGACCTTGCCGCTCATCTGATAAAACCGTTCTGAGCGCACCCGCAAATCGCTTCTGAATCCGCTCGAAAAATGGTTCCGGGAAGGGCACGGCCTCAGCCGTGCCGCTAAAGCCGCCCAATTCTCAGGGCTTTAGCCCCTGATGCCCCACGAACCTTCAGTGTACCAGCCGCAGCGTGCGGTTCCACCGCGTCAGCTGGAAGATGTGCGTGATCGCGTACGCCGCATGATACAGCCGCCCCGTCATCGACGCCGACGGGCTCCGGTCCCAGTCCTCGACCGACCAGTAAATCACCAGCGGCCGTCCGATAATGTTTTCCCGCGGCACGAATCCCCAGTAGCGGCTGTCGTCGCTGTTGTCCCGGTTGTCTCCCATCACGAAGTAATGCCCCTCCGGAATAATCAGCTGCCCGTCCACTACTAGCTTCTGCATCGCCAGCCACCAGTCCCCCTCCAGCCGCGGCGCGGCAATGTCCACTCGCGGAAAGTCGTCGCGGAACAGATTATTCCGCGGCTCCAGAAACCGCACATAAGGTTCATCCAGCGGCTTGCCGTTGATCAGCACCTTCTTGTTCACCATCCGCAGGCGGTCTCCGGGCAGCCCGATTACTCGCTTCACAAAGTGCTGCTGCGGATCCACCGGATAATGAAACACGATGATGTCCCCGCGTCCGATCTTCTGGTACGGCATGACGCCATTACCCAATCCATACCCGCCCCGGCCCTCGCCATAGCACAGCTTGTTGACCAGCAGGTAATCGCCCACCAGCAGCGTGTTCTCCATCGACTCCGAAGGAATCTGGAATGCCTGCACAATGAACGTGATCACGAAAATCGCAATCACCACCGTGCCCAGCAGCGACTGCATCGAGCCGATCGCGTCCGCTCCAAACGTTGTCACGATCCGCCGCTGCGTAAGTGGAACACCCACCCCCGGCGAAAACACAGGATGGTCATGCAAGGTTTCCGGCGAGGCCTCACCCGGCGCATCCGTCGCGACCGGCGGCGCTTCGGGTGCAGCAATCGGGCCCTCGGGCCCCGCAATAGGCAGGTGTGACGATTCCATGAAGTCTACTTATCTGGCCGCTGAACAACTGTCTGATGAAGGGGTGCCCCATTTCTCGCGTCCTTTGCGAGAAGCGGGGATTCTGCCCCATCCAGCGCCCGCGCCGTCGCTTTCGTCTCCCCCGCATTCGGATGCGAAGCATTCGAACGCGAAGCCAGAAACGTCAGCAGTTGCCGCGCCGCATCCTGCTCCGCCGTTTTTTTGGTCGAGCCCTGCGCCCGCCCCACAAATTCCGAGTCCTTCCCGTTCTTCGGATGCAGCCGGGCCTCCACCGTAAACGTCTTGCTGTGTTCCGGGCCCGCCTCTTCTACCAGCACATACGCCGGTTGCGGCAAGCCCAGGCTCTGCACCGCTTCCTGCAGTGCCGACTTGAAATCCGTCACCGGCAGTGTGCCGCCGCCCCGCTCCATCCGCTCCAGTTCCGGCGCAATCACGGTGCGCACTACAAACTCCCGCGCCACTCCGAGGCCGCCATCCAGATAAATCGCCGCCAGTATCGCCTCCAGCGCGTCCACCAGCACCGCCGTCTTGCCCCGTCCTCCGCTCTTTTCCTCGCCCCGCCCCAGCCGCAGGTAGTGGCCCAATTCCAGTTGCTGCGCCACCTGGATCAAATGCCTCTCACTTACTAGATGCGCCCGCAGCTTCGAAAGTTCGCCTTCCCGGAATTGCGGAAAGCGCTGGAACAATTCCTCGCTCGTCACCAGCGCCAGCACCGCATCCCCCAGAAATTCCAGTTGCTCGTTGTCGCTGACCTTGTACTTGCTCTCGCCCGCCTGCTGCGATTCCTGCTCCCGCGCCTGCGAACTGTGCGTAACCGCCTGCTCAATCACGCTCCGCCGCCGGAAATGGTACCCCAGCCCCTCTTCCAGCGCCGTGATTTCCCGTTCCTTCATACGTTGGGGACAGCGAAATGTGGGGAAACTAAATGCTGGAACCGCCGCCGTTGAGCTAAATTGGCGACAGCCCTCCAGGGTTTATGTGGGGACAGCCGCCCCCGGCTGCCCGGCAAGCGCAGCTCGCCGCTTTTCCCCGACCCCCTGCTCGCACCCTAATTCTTCTTCGGAGCCCCCGGCGCCGTCCCACTGCTCAGCTGCACCAGCCGATTCTTCTCATCGCGCGCCGCCTTGCCCACACCCGAGTCGGCCCGCTCCTTGGTCAGGTCCACCGCCTGGTCCACATACTTCATGGCCTCCGGAAGTTTGTTCTGCATGTCCAGCGAGATGGCCAGCTGCAGGATCGTGTACGCATCCGGCAGTTGCGGCAGAGCCTCCACCGACTTTCGCAGATTCGTCTCCGCGTCCGGCCATTGACTGGCCTTGAATGACAGGATCCCCAGCACGAAGTACGCGTCCGATCGCACGCCGCTCTTGAACCCGTTCAGCTGTTCCGGGCTATAGCCAGAGGTGGGAACGTCCGTTTCAATCGTCACCAGGCAGCGCTCCGCGTCCTTCCGCGCCTCGGCGAGCTTCTGGTCCTTGTCCAGATCCGTATCGCGCGTGGTGTCGGCCAATCCCTGCGCCATCCGCACCAGGGCCGCCGGATCATCCGCATCCATCGCCAGGATCTTCTTCGCCATCTCCATCATCTTGTTGGCGTCTTTAGCCTGGTAACGCTCCATGGCCACCGTATATAGCCCGGCCCGCAACTCACTGTCAGGAAACTTCGTGGCAAAGTCGTCGGCCGCCTTTTCCAGTGCCGCCGGATCGGTCAGCGCGATGGCCGCGTTGTAGGCGTCGTACTCCGGCTTTGTCTTGGCCGCCGGCTTCCGCTTCCCCTGCGGCGCAGCCGCCTGTCCCGGAGCCGGCGCTGCCGCTCCGCTCGCCGGTTTATCGCCGCTCTGCCCCAGACTCCAGGCGCTCATTCCCAGCCCTGCCACCACATTGATGATGATGACGACCGCTGCTCGCTTCATGCTTTCTCCTCGACCAAGCGCTTTTTCTGATTTCCCATCCCCACGCGACAACCGTGCATTCTATCCCAGCAGAAACAATCCTCAGCAGGTTTTACTGAAAACCGAAAACCGGAAGCCGAGAGCCGGAAGCCCCTACTGCGGCTTCGCCGGAGGCTCATACGCCTGCTGCAACCCGCGCTCCGCCGCCGCCTTCACTTCCGGCAGTTCCGCCCCCGGGCTCACCGCCGACGCCAGCGCCGCGCGGTACTCGGTCAGCGCCGCCTGGCGATCCTCTTTCATGTCCAGAATCCTCCCCACGTATACATGCGACCACGCCACCACCTTCGGGTCTTTTGTTTCCTGGATCGCCTTCTGGAAATTTTCCAGAGCCCCTTCCCGATTCTTGTTCGCCACCGCAACATTCGCCAGAATGAAGAACGCCCGCCCCCGATCTCCAATCTTCTTATCCAGCGCCTGCTGCGCCAGTTCCTGCGCTCCCTTCGGATCGCCCGCCGCCAGCCGCTGTTCCGCCGTCGCCAGCATCCGCCGGTCTTCGAGGCGCGACAGTTGCACCAGCTCCGGCGCCGTCACATCCATGTACTGGATGTCGTTCGCCGCCTTCTCCTGCGCCTTCAAATCAATGCCGTCCAGCATATCCTGATACGCCGCCCGCAGTCCCGCCGGGTCTTTCTCGAACGCCAGCAGCGCTGTATAGAAATACTTGGTCAGGATGTACCCCTGTTTCACCGCGTCATCCACCGCCTGCAACCGCATCGCTTCCGCCGTTTGCTTGGTCCCGGTCGTCCGTATTTCAATCGCCCGCACCATGCATTCCGTCACCAGCAGCGAAATGTCGTTCCTGAATCCTTCTTCCAGCGGGGCGCGCTTCACCGACTGCAGCAGCGGTTCGATCCGCTTGATCGCGCCGAAATGCTTGTCCGCCAGCGGATCCAGCAGGTAGTGCAGATACGCATGCCGGATCTGCGGCATCTTCAGCGGATCGGTCGATTCCGGGTCGGGCGACGGAAACACCACCACGTCGTAGTCCGTCCCGTAATTGCGCGCGTTGGCTTCATTCGGATCGCCCAGAAAGTCCAGATACACCGTGAACGTCCGCCCCAGATATCCTCCCGACTGCATTTTCAGGTAGATATCGGTGTCGAACACCATCTTCGCCAGCGGCACGTGGTAGCGGTCCACCAGCGCCGCATAGTTCGCCCGGTGCCGCTCCCAGATCGCGTGCAACCCGGCCTTGTCGTAGAACGGTTCCAGCACCGTCCCAAACGCCGCCAGCGCCGACGCATCCGGAGGCATGTCGTCTTCCTTTACCCGCGGCAGAAAGTGCGGCGGCCCCTGCAGATATAGCGCCAGCGACACGTATTGCGAAAGATCGTGCGCCGCATCCCTCGCCCGGCTCGCCACATACCACTGGCACATCGCGGCTTCCGCCTCTTGCGCCTCGGCCGAGTTCTTGACGCTCTTTTCCACCTCCGCCCGGATGTTCAGCCGCTGCGCGTCCGAAACATTCAGGCCCACGTTGTAGCCGCACGTATTCATCGCCGTCAGCACCGCAAACAGCGTTTCACTCGTATCCAGCGTGATCGGATTATTGTTGTCCGCCGCGCACACCGGCGCCAGCAGCCCCACGCAGGCCGCTCCCACCCAACCGCGAAACCCTCTACCCAGGAAACCACTCACCAGGAAACGACTCAGGAAACCCTCCCGCAAACCGGCCACCCGACGGCCTCAAAAGAGATAGGCGGAGAACCACTTCAGTTTAAGGGCTTGAGCCTAGAGGGTCAAACCGGAAAAGGATTGGGTAGTGGTGCAGTTTGAATTCTGAAAAGCAAAATCGCCGCTGGCGTCATCTCGAGCGAAGCCGTTCTGCAGGCGAGGTGAGGGATCTCGCGCGGATCGTCACTTCCGTCACGACTAGACTGCACCACCGCCGGCGCCCGAAGCCTATGGCGTGATCTCGAATACAACTCCGCAACCACACTGTGCGTCCGGCCCGCCGCTGGTGGTGGTTCCGTAGAGCGCGTCGCCCTTAAGCAGCAGCCCGTCCGTCGGTATGCCCCCATCACTTCCTCCGGTAAAGGTGTGCAGCGTTGTCTCAGTCCATGCTCCCCCCGCCACGGCTGGCGGCGTCAACCTGAAGACGGAACCTTCGTTGGCTCCTGTCTGATTTCCATACGGATATCCCGCAGTGGTGCCGTAGAGCGACCCTTTGGCGTCAAGAATCAGGCTTCCTGCGGGGTATTCGCCGTCGTTTCCGCCGGTAAAGGCATACAGAATGGTTTCCTCCCAATCGGGCGGAGTTAGCTTAAAGACCATTCCGTAGTTCACCGCGCCGTAGGTTTGCGGCGTAGTGCCGTAAAGTGCACCCTGCTTGTCGAAGATCAGTGCACCCTGAGGGCTTGACCCATCGTTCGTGAAGTTGGCCGGAAAGGCATGGAGCACAGTCTCTGTCCAGACCGTAGATCCCTTGGCCGGGGGGCTCAGTTGGTAAACCACGCCATTGCCCCCGGCGCCACCGTTCAGCGTTGTACCGTAGAGCTTGCCATCGTGTGCCGTGGGGCTGGCGAGAGGTTCTCCGCCGTCGTTGCCACCAGTGAAGCTGTAGAGAACGGTCTCGCTCCATGCACCGCCAGCCTGAGCGGGCGGCGTTAGCCTGAACACGGCTCCTTCGCCGGATGAACCGCCCCACTGTGTTGTTCCATAGAGCGCGCCGCCCGCAGCAATCAAGCCGGCGTAAGGATTCTGTGCGTCGCTTCCGCTGCCAAAATTGTAAAGCCCAGTCTCGGTCCAGGTATCTCCCGACGCGGGCGGCGTCAGTTGAAATACAGCGCCGAAACCGCGCGTCCCATCCCACCGAACCGTCCCGTAAAGACTTCCGGTTTTGTCGAGCACAAGAAAACCTGCGTCGAAAAAGCCCTCGCCTTCAGCCGGACTTGCGGAACTGTAGATCGAGGTCTCGGTCCACGATCCACCTTTCTCAGCCGGCGGAGCCAGCTTGAACACTCCTCCGTCTCCCATTTGCCCACCCGACGACGCCGCGCCATAGAGCGCGCCGGTCGTATCCATGACCAGCCCGGCGAACGGGCTATAAAGGCCAGTCGCGCCGCCCGGGAAGCTGTAAATCACCGTTTCGGTCTGCGCCGCCAGCGGAGTGCTCACCGGCCCAAGCGCCAGAACCGCAATCCCTAAGCCACAGAGAACATGAAGAATACGCGTTGAGTTCGCTGTCTCAGATATCCCTCCGCGAGCGCTATCCCTTGACTGCAGAGCCATCTCTCGAACTAGCCATTATGCGCTGCGCTTCCGCTCCCATCAAGAGAAGAAGACACGCGGCGTAGTAAATAGGCGGAGCACACCGTTCAGCCCACGGTCTCGCTCAAGAGGGCCAAGCGGGCAGAGTTATCTCACCCGGCACATCTCCGGCTAACTGCCCCTCGTTCATTTTCATTGACAACGCTCCCGACCTGAGCCAGACTTCGCTTTCCCCCAAAATTGATTAACCGATCTGTTTCTCGGCCCGGCCCGGGCGAACCTTTCTGGATCAACCGGCCCGGCTGGGATGTAGACGACGTCCTCATTATTGGAGCCCAGATGAAAGCAAGAATCCTTCCTTGGCAACACCCGCTGCCGTGGCTTACGTTGTGGCCTGCATCGCGGCTTGCGCTGTGGCTCTGCCTCCTGGCGTCCCCTTCGGTGGCCCAGGTTTACACCATAACGGATTTGGGCACGTTGCCCGGAGATAGTTTTAGTGCGGCCACTGGCATCAATTCATTCGGTCAAGTCGTCGGCTATGGTAGCCACGCCTTTCTTTGGACGAAAGCACACGGGATGCAGGATTTGGGAACCCTGTGTGCTTGCGGACCAAGCTGGGCTGCGGCTATCAACGATCTGGGCCGTGTGACGGGCGGTTCCTGGATTGACGAATCGGATAACGGCGCCTTTCTGTGGACCCCCGAAGCAGGCATGCAACAGATAGTTTTTGTCGGAGATGGAGAGGGAGGCCTGGCGATCAATGACCTTGACAAAGTCGCTGGTTCAACGACCGTCGAACCTCCGGAAGCCTTCGTGTGGGAGGAAAAATCCGGTGAGCTGAACTTGAACACGACACTCGGTGGTTTGGGCAGCGTAGCGAGCGGGGTCAACGACCGGGGGCAGGTCGTTGGCTATTACGATACCGAGGATGGCTCCTTCCAGGCTTACCTCTGGAGCGAAAAATCGGGACTCGAAGACTTGGGTGAAGGTTTCGCGAACGCCATCAACTTCGCCGGCAACGTGGTCGGGTCAAATTCGGCAAACCATGCCTTTCTGTGGACCAGGCAGGCCGGCATGAAAGACCTCGGAACTCTGCCCGGCGATGATGTGAGCTCAGGGGCCGCGATTAGCTTCTTTGGCGAGGTCGTCGGCACGTCTGGTTCCCGCGCTTTCCTGTGGACTCCATACGCCGGAATGCTCGATCTGAATACATTAATACCGCCGGACTCGGGGTGGACTCTCTCCAGCGCCACGGGAATCAACCTATCCGGCCAGATCGTGGGAAATGGCACGATCAACGGTCAACAGCACGCTTTTCTTCTGACCCGGAACGGCTGGCGATGAGCCGGATTTTCGTTTTAGGGTAAACGTGTATGCCAAGCCTGTAAGGCAAGCAGGTCACCCTTACTCGAAAAGAAACCGGCTGCCCCATCCGTCGCGGTTTTCGACGGATCCGTACCACCGCCCTCAGCCGCAACTTAATTCGCCCCCGCCTGTAACGGCTGCGTCCCGAAACGCACTACTCATTAGTGTGCATCGTGCGGACTTGCTCCCTCGCAGGCAGGCAGTCCGCACCGCGGAGGTTCATTGTGTTTGCTCGCAAGGTGGCGGTCCTTCTTCAGCCCAACGCACTCCCGCTTTTTACCCGTCTCATGGACGCCAAAATCCTTCCCTGGCTCCGCCAGCAGCCAGGTTTCCTCGATTGGATCATCCTTGCCGCTCCCGACGGCAGCGAAGTCGCCACCATCAGTTTCTGGGATCAGGAAGCCAGCGCGCAGGCCTTCAACGCCAGCGGCTATCCGGAGGTTTTGCAGATTCTCGAAGAACTCCTGGACGGAATTCCCTACATCAAGACCTTCGAAGTAGTCAGCTCCACGTTACACCAGCTTGCTCGGGAATCAGACAATCCCGCCGAAGCCCCGCCACCGCCCTCGACCCCAACCAGGGTGCCCCATTTCTCGCGTCCTTTGCGAGAAGTGGGGACCGCGTTGTAGCAGCAAGCGGATGCCCAGAAGCTTAGAAGGAAACTAAATACTGATAACCGGAAGCCAAGAGGCGGAAGCCGAGAGCCGGAAGCCGGAAGCCCCTACCCCCTAACGCTAATCCTCGAAAACGACAGCACCGCCCGGCTCGGCGTCGGCCGCCCCATCGACAGCGCCGGACGAAACGTCGTGAAGATCAGCATCTGCTTCACTTGCGGCAGAACTTCCTTCGACGCTTCCGTGTCCGACAGAATCCGGTAATCCTGCACCCGCCCATTCGCATCCACGTAGGCTTCAATCACCAGCGAATCCGCGTCAATCGTATCCAGCCGCATGCCAAATGCACTCTGCTGCAGCTCTGGAGCGGTATTCACCATCACCAGCGGCACATCGTTGCCCGCGCGCAGCATCGACGGCGCAACAAAATAGACCATCGCGATGCCGAAAATAATCAGCGCGCTCAGAAACCCCGCCGTCGCCGGCACCATGAATGCCTGGAACGCATTTTCCAGCCGCAGCTTCCAGCCCTCGAACCGCGCCCGCCGCGCCGGTTCCGCTTCCCGTGAAACCGCCAGCCGCAGCTTCAGCGCCAGATCCGCCGGAACCTTCGGCCGGCTTACGCTCGCCAGCAGCTGCTGGGTCCGCCGCAACGCCTGGTACTCATGCTCGCAGGTCCCGCAATCCCTCAAATGTCCCTGCAGCGCGAGCATCTCCGTGCCCGTCACCGCTCCATCCAGATACGGCGAAAACAAACGCTTCGCCCCGGGGCACTGCATCTCCCTGTTGTTGACTGTGCCCTTCATGAAGTCACCTCGACCCTTCTACCCCCACCTGCAACCTGATTTCGCAAGATCTGATTGGAAGAAGCCTGACTCGAAGCAGCCTGATTGGAAGCAGCCTGATTTAAAGCAGCTCCGTTCTGCGAAATTCGGGTCCGGCTCTCATGCTTATCCTGAGCCGGTGCCGTCAACCCTAGTTCGTTTCCCACCTCGCGCACATACGGCGCCAGCCGTTGGCGCAAGGCGTCTCTGCCGCGGGTCAGCCGCGATTTCACCGTGCCCAGCGAAATTTCCTGCACCTCGGCAATTTCTTCGTACGACATCTCTTCCAGGTCGCGCAATATCAGCGTCGTCCGGTACGGCTCCGGAACCTTCCGCAACTCTTCTTCCACCCGGTGCTGCACCTCGTGATGCGCCACGCTCTCAAACGGAGACTCCGCGTGATCCGTCAGCGCCACCTGCATCGCATGTTCCCCGGCGCATACTCCGTCCGATTCCACCGGCTCAATCGAGGTCTCTTTCGCCTTATGCCGGAACCACCACCGCCGCCGGTTCGCCGCTTCATGCAGCGCAATGCGGTAGATCCACGTCTTCAAACTCGATCCGCCGTGAAAATGTTTCATCCCGCGAAACACCTTCAGAAAAACATCCTGCGTCGTATCCGCCGCGTCCGCCGGATCATTCACAATCCGGTACACCAGCCCGTACACCGGCTGCTGGAACTCTCCCACCAGCCAGGCATACGCCGCCTCCGAGCCCGCCTTCAGCTCCGCGACGATCACCGCTTCTTCCTGCGACCGGATTCCGATTGCGCTTGCCAGATCACCCAAGGCGCTTGCTCCCCTTGTAATCCCTGGTCCCGATGTCATCCCGAGCGGAGCAGGAATTCCCGCCTTGCGGGAAGTCCTGCGCAGTCGAGGGACCTGGGGCTCATTATAGGATCTCCACGCCCGCCCGCACCCCTAAAATTCATTCCCCACCCCAGCCAGCCGAGCCGGAGCCTTTACTATCCTTCACAATAGAAGATAGACTCCGCCCACCCGCCCAGAGTTCCCGCCTGCAAGTGATTTATTTTCAGCGGGTGACATGGCCTCGCCAGAAACGCAGCCCGCAGGGAAAGGAAAAACAGAGGTCTAAAGGCGGGGAGGGTCACACGGCGAGGGTTACCACCGATTATTCCAGCGGCCCTATTTCTCCCGCAACAGCACCACGTCCGAAGTATCGTGCGCGCGCGCCACCGCCAGCGTCTTTCCATCCGGCGACCACTGAAACTGCGCGATGTGTTCCGACGTGAAGTTCGTGATCGCGTGCCCTGGCGAGCCATCGAGCGCCTGCACAAAAATGTTGTCCACACCCTGGGCGCGAACAATGTAGGCCACCGATTTTCCGTCGGGAGTGAAGGCCAGGCTGTTGGCGAACCCGGTCCCGGCGGATTCGGCAATCCGCGAATCGGGCTCCAGCAGCAGCGGAGAGGTCTGCGAACTGGAGTCGAGAATGGCTATCGCAAGCCTGTCTTCAGCTGGCCTCGGACCTTCCGGGACATTGATTTCCGCTTCGAAAACCAGCCGCTTGCCATCCGCCGAAATGGCCTCGGCACCCATCCCGTACATGCCCTTCACGTCGCTTGCCGGCACCGGTTCCGGTGTCCCGCCGTCCACCGGCACTCGCATGGCAAAATGCGGCCCCTGCGAATCGTGATAGTAGACCCACCTTCCATCCGCCGAGCAGACTGGATACTGATCAAACACCCGGCTGGTAAGCTGCTTCGGGTTGGTGCCGTCGGCATTGGACCGCCAGATCCCGGTGCGGTTCGTGCCGCCGTGGAACGCCCACGAAAGCACGATGTAACGCTCGCCGCAGCTTGCCATGTCCACGATCCAGGAGTTCGGGTCGTTCAGCAGCGTGGACTGCTGGCTTCCGTCCGGGTTCATCCGCCGCACCGCCTGCCCGTCGGAAATTAGCAATTTTCCGTCGGAAGTCCAGGCGACGGAATGCACTTCCTGCACCTGCGCCAGCGGTTGCACCGCCGCGCTTCCATTGATCCCAGCGCCGGGAAGCAGGCTCAGGTCGCTGCTGGTCTTTACCTGCACGGTCGCAGCTGTCTTGCCATCGGCGGAAATCGTCAATGTTTCATACCCGTTCGTATCCCGCGTGACCGGCTGGATCGGTCCCCCCGAGCGGGAAATCAGGCCGATTTGCGAGCGCAGGTAACTGGGCCCTTTCTCGTCGTACCGGGCCAGCATCCACCGGCCTCCCGGCAGCCACGCAACGTCAAAAATCAAGGCGCTGTTGAAAGACTCGAAAACCTCTACTTGCTTGTTGGCCTGCTCGCTGGCGACGTCAAACTCTTTGATCGCGCCCAGATCATTGCCCAGCCGGAAGGCGCTGAAGGTGACTTTCTTTCCGCCCGGCTCCCAGGCGATAAACCGCGGGAGTTCGTCGAGCGGCAAGATCTGCACGATCGTTTCGTCGCTGCCATCCAGGTTCGCCGTGAGCCAGCGGTACTTGCCCACCTCGGGGTCGTTGGCCCGAACGTAGGCGATGCGGCGGCCGTCAGGCGAGAAGGTGATGTTGGTATCCACGTCGCGCACAATCATCTGCGGCGTGCCACCCAGCACCGGAGTGCGGTAAACATCCCACTCACTCTGCGTGCCCACGCCGGCCTTGCGGAAATAAACGTAATTCCCGTCCGGCGAAAACGCCAGAGTGCGATACACCGCCGCCGCTGGCGGCACAATCTGTGTATCGCTCCCCGTCGCCACGTTGCGCAGCCACAGGCTCTGCAAGCCATTGTCATTCTGCACGTTCAACACGTACTTGCCATCCGGCGAAATGGCCGCCTGCTGCGCCTTGCCCGTGTTCGTCACCTGCGTGATGGTGAAATTCTGAAACGGCGTTGGCCCGCTCCGGCTCAGCATCGTGTACACGCCGAATCCGCCCGCCGCCAGTAGAACCAGCACGACCACCGCGATCGCCGCCAGACTGAACTTGTGTTCCCGTGCCACCGCACTCACGCTAGAACTACTGCCCGTGCCTTGAGATGACGCCTGGCCAGATGTCGCTTGCCCAGATGTCGCCTGAGCACCGGATGACGCTTGCCCGGATGACGATGCCTGCGCCACGGCCGGAACCGTTCCTCCCGCCGGCGTCAACGAACTCCCACTCAGCGGCGAATGTTCTCCGCTCTCCTGGCCTTGCACCGCAACCTGGCGTCCCGACCCGCTGTCCCGCTGCAGCCGCTTCAAGTCGCTGCGAATGTCCGAGGCATGCTGGTAGCGCATGTCCCGGTCTTTCTCCAGAGCCTTGTTGATAATTTCTTCCAGCCGCGCCGGCACATCCGGATTAAAGCGCAACGGCGGCAGCGGCGCGCGATTCAGAATTGCGTCAAAGATCACCGCCGAAGTGTCCCCGCGAAACGGCACGTTCCCCGTGACCATCTCATATAAGACCGCCCCAAAAGAAAACAGGTCGGTGCGGATATCGAGTTCCTTGCCCTTCGCCTGCTCCGGCGACATGTAAGCGACCGTGCCAATCGCCGTGCCCGGACTGGTGAGAAACTCAAGGCTGACGCCCGCCGTGGCTTCGTTTTCACCGGATTTGCCGGTCGCCGGCGTCAGTTTCGCCAGTCCGAAATCAAGAATCTTGGCGTGCCCCCGTTTGGTGACAAAAATATTTGCGGGCTTGATGTCGCGATGAATAATCCCTTCGCTGTGCGCCGCATCCAGCGCGTCGGCGATTTCAATCGCCAGCGAGAGAACCGTCTCCGTCTCCATGGGACGCCCGGCAATCCGGTGCTTCAGCGTCAGCCCATCCAGAAACTCCATCGCGATGAATGCCGGCTCGCGCTGGTCGTCAATTTCATAAATCGTGCAAATGTTTGGATGGTTCAGCGCCGACGCTGCCTTGGCTTCGCGCTGGAAGCGGCTGAGCGCCTGCGAATCTTTCGCCACGTCGTCGGGCAGAAACTTGAGAGCCACAAAGCGGCCGAGCTTCACATCCTCCGCCTTGTACACCACCCCCATTCCGCCTCCGCCGAGTCTCTCGACGATCAGGTAATGCGAGATGGTCTGGCCAATCATGGAGTGGCCGTAATCTTAGGCGGGAGGCGAGCAGCAAGTCAACGAAAGCGACGGGATTGGGTGCCGCTCACTTCGCGCCGGCCGCAGCCGCGGCCGCCGGAACTTCCAACTTCAGCTCGCGCACAATCTCTGCCAGCGCGGCCAGCAGCTTTTCGGAACCCTTGTCCAGCCCCAGTTCCGACTTCTCCAGGAATGCGAAAGCTCCATCGTGCTGCAGCCGCGCCGCATTTTTCTGCGACAGCCCAGTCAGCACCACCACCGCAATTCCAGCCGTCGCCGCGTCCGCCTTCAATGCCTTCAACACGTCCGGCCCCGCCATCTTCGGCAGTAACATATCCAGCAGGATCACGTCCGGCTTTCGTTCCCGCGCCATCGCCAGCGCCTGCTCGCCGTCCGCCGCCGTGCTGACCTCATACCCCGCCCGCGCCAGGGCCCGCTCCACGGCCAGCCGCAGAAACTTGCTGTCATCCACCAGCAGAATCTTCGTCATTCTCCCCACATCTTTTCGTGACTCGCGGTCGAGTCTTCCTGCCGTTCATGATTCGCGCCCCGCGCGAACTCCGGCCCTGGATTCGGCCATCCCTCCTCTCTTTAATCGGCAGAACTGCGAAATAGACCAGCGGGCGCCAGTCACGCAGCAATTACCTCTGGATGAGATTTTTCTCAGGCCCCCGCCGGGCTCGCCGCACGTTTCCCGTCTCCGTTTTCTGAAAACCGCGCCGCCCCGTCCAGCAGCGCTTTCACCGCCGCCCGGCACGCTGCCCGTAACTCCTCGGCATGCCCGTCTGGAATCGACTCCGACAGCAGCAGCATGGTGTTGCCGTGCATCAACGCCCACAGCGCCAGCGCCAGCTGCGTATGATCCTCAGGCTTTCCCCCCAGCCGTTCCGCCAGCCGCCGTTCCACCAAGGCGAAGTTGGGCCTCGATTCCCGAATCGGCCGCGCCGCTCCCTTCCCCTTGCGCGGCGAAAGCTCGCGCCCGTAGGTGTAAAACAGCTCGTAATCGTGCGGATCCGCCAGCGCGCTTTCCACATAGGTCTCGGCTAGTCTTTCGATGGTTTGTTCCGCGCTGAAGCTTTTCCCGATGCGGCTCACCGTCCGCAGCAGCAGGCCCCGCACCAGGTCGCGCCGGTTCTTGAAGCGCCGGTAGACCGCCGGCGTGTTCGTGCCCGCCGCCCGCGCCACCGCCCGCAGGGTGAGCGCCTTGTCGCCTCCGCGCTTCCACAGCGCCTGCGCGGACTTCAGAATGCGTTCTTCCAGATCAGGATCAGGATGCCGGGGCATTGCGCCCTCCTCTTTGCCGCGGGAACGTGCCGGTCGTCGTATTTTATTGACGACGTAGACATAACACTGTTATATGTATGAATACAAGTCCTCCCCCGTTCACCTTCCAGGTTCCCGAATACCGGGAAGCGTCCAGGAAGCGTCCGGAAATGTCAGGGAAGGCGGCCGCGGCGGCCCACCAGCCCCGCGGCCGTTCTGCTTTTCCGGGGCAGCTGTTCCCCACCCCGCAATCCCCGCCACAACCGTTCTCCCAGTGGCCGCGCGAAAAAGGATGGGCATCCCCAGCCATTACTTCCTCCGAATCGCGCTCTGCACGCGCGATCTGATTCGACCCTCGATCATTAAGATTCGGTCATGCGGTCCCTATTGCTCAGTCATCCCTTCGCCAGCGGATGACACTGGAGATACCACTTTCGATTCGAACGCGGAAGTTTGGGAGGACAACAACTATGTGGCAAGTCAAACGCGCGGGCTCCTGGGTCCGCAAATTCAGGGTTAGCAAATCCTGGGTCCGCAAAATATCGGTCCGCAAATTCGCAAAACGCAGTCTGCTTCTGGCGGGTGCAACCATCCTGCTGGCGCCTTTGGCCCTGGTGCCAGCGGCCAACGCACAGGTTGTGGTCAGCCTGACTCCGCCCGGTTGTGTCTACGGCTACTACGAGTATGCGCCGTACGGATGCGCGCCCAGCGGTTTTTATGGGCCGGGATATTTCCACAACGGCATCTTCCTGGGTGTGGGTCCGTGGGCGAACTGGGGCTACGGGCACGGCTGGGGTGAGTACCGCTTCAGCGGGGGCGGTGGCGGACGCTACGTCGCCGGCCGCGGTGGACGTGGCTATGCCGCTAATCGTGGACGGGGCGCAGGTCCTGCGCACTCTGGTCACAGTAGCGGAGGCGGTCGTGGCGCGCCCCATGCCGCAGCGGCGCATGGCGGCGGTGGACACGGCGGCGGCGAGCACAAATAACTGACAACTGCGGGTGCTTTACATCAAGGCAACGGACAAGAGTGTCCGCTCCCCACTAAATTCAAAAGCCCCATCCTGTCGCGAAAAACGCGACAAGGATGGGGCACCCGCTTTTACTGGCCACTGGCCCCTGACCACTGTTCTTACGTTCCTTCGTTCCACCCCGCCAAATACTCTTCCTGCTCCGGCGTGAGTTTGTCGATTTTGATGCTCATGGATTCGAGCTTGAGCTTCGCGACGCGCTTGTCGAGCTCGTCGGGGACTTTGTAGACCGTCTTGTCGAGCTTCTTGTGGTTCTTCACCATGTATTCAACGGACAGAGCCTGGTCGGCAAAGGACATATCCATGACGGAGGCGGGATGGCCTTCGGCGGCCGAGAGGTTGATTAAGCGGCCTTCGCCGAGCAGGTTGATTTTGCGTCCGTCTTTGAGGGAGTACTCTTCGACGAAGGTGCGGGTGGTGCGCTTGGAGGACGACATCTTTTCGAGCGCGGGGATGTCGATTTCGACGTTGAAGTGGCCGGAATTGGAAATGATAGCGCCGTCTTTCATGAGGTCGAAGTGTTCCTTGGTGAGTACGCTCTTGTTGCCGGTGACGGTGCAGAACACGTCGCCGAGTTTGGCGGCTTCGGCCATCGACATGACGCGGAAACCGTCCATCACGGCCTCGAGGGCTTTGGTGGGATCGATTTCGGTGACGATGACTTCGGCGCCGGCGCCGCGGGCGCGGGAAGCGAGTCCGCGGCCGCACCAGCCGTAGCCGGCCACGACGAACTTCGAGCCGGCCAGCAGGAAATTGGTGGCGCGGATAATGCCGTCGAGGGTGGACTGGCCCGTTCCGTAACGGTTGTCAAAAAGATGTTTGGTGTCGGCATCGTTGACGGCGACGATAGGGAACTTGAGTACGCCTTCCTTCGCCATGGCGCGGAGCCTGATGACGCCGGTGGTGGTTTCTTCGGTGCCGCCGATCACGTCGGCCAGACGGTCGGTGCGCTTGGTGTGGAGAAGCGAGACCAGGTCGGCGCCGTCGTCCATGGTGACGTGCGGTTTGTGGTCGATGGCGGCGAGGATGTGGTTGTAGTAAGTATCGTTGTCCTCCCCCTTGATGGCGTAGACGGGAATGGAGTGGTCGCGGACCAAGCTGGCGGCGACGTCATCCTGCGTCGAGAGTGGGTTGGAGGCGCACAGCACCACGTCGGCGCCGCCGTCGCGCAGGCAGATGGCCAGGTTGGCGGTCTCGGCCGTGACGTGCAGGCAGGCGGAAATCCGGACGCCCTTGAGGGGCTGGTTCTTGATGAACTCTTTGCGGATGATTTGCAGCACTTTCATGGACTGGTTCGCCCATTCAATGCGCTTCTTTCCCAAGTCGGCCAGTTCGATGCTCTTAATGTCGCAATTTACGGCGGCTGTTGACATGACCCTCCTCTATTAACTGTTGCGTGTGGCGCGCTTTACAGCGGCAGAAAACTTAAGTCGATGACGAATGCAAAACGGCGAATGCAAAATTAATGACGCGTGTTGCGAAGTCCAGGTTTTCTTTTTCGTAAGGATACACGAACTTGGCGGTGCGGTCAGTTTGCCCGATCGCTCGTTTGGTGTGGACCTTTCGGCCTACGCCCGGAATGGCACTTCGGGTCGGTTCAAAGAAAATCAATAACCACGAAGGTCACTAAGATGCCCAAAGGTGAATCGGATTTCCTTTGTGATCCTTCGTGACCTTAGTGGTGGATGTTTTTTCTTCTCTACTTGCGCGCGGCTACCGGTTCGCGCACCCCGGCGTCGCTGGCGAGTTTCGCCGCTTTGTCGGTTGCTTCCCAGGTAAAGTCAGGATCGCTGCGGCCGAAGTGGCCATAAGCTGCGGTCTTTTTGTAAATCGGGCGGCGCAGGTTGAGCGATTCGATGATTCCCCGGGGAGTGAGCTTGAAGTGGGCGCGAATCAGGTCCGGGATGATCTCAGGATCGACCTTCGCGGTGCCAAAAGTTTCGACCAGCACGCTGACCGGATCGGCGACCCCGATGGCGTAGGCGAGTTGCACTTCGCAGCGCGCGGCGAGTCCGCCTGCGACCACATTCTTCGCGATGTGGCGCGCCATGTAGGCGGCCGAACGATCGACCTTGGTCGGATCCTTGCCGCTGAAAGCGCCGCCGCCGTGACGGCCCATGCCGCCGTAGGTGTCGACGATAATCTTGCGGCCGGTGAGGCCAGTGTCGCCCATGGGGCCGCCGATGACGAAGCGGCCGGTGGGATTGATGTGATACTTCGTATCTTCGTCGAGCAGGTGCGCGGGAATAACGGCCTGAATCACGTGCTTCAGAATGCCCGCGCGCAATTCGTCGTTGGCCACGGTCTCGGAGTGCTGCGTGGAAATGACGACCGCATCCACGCGGAGAACTTTTCCGTTCTTATCGTATTCAACTGTGACCTGGGATTTGCCGTCGGGGCGAAGGAAGGGAAGGGTTCCGTTCTTGCGAACCTGCGCGAGCCGCATGGTCAGCTTATGCGCCAGAGAAATCGGAGTGGGCATCAACTCCTCATTTTCATCCACCGCATAGCCAAACATCATTCCCTGGTCGCCGGCGCCGCCGGTGTCTACGCCCATGGCGATGTCGCCCGACTGTTTGTTGATGCTGGAGATGACGGCGCAGGTGTTGCAGTCGAAGCCATGCAGGGCGTTGTCGTAGCCGATGGTCTGGACGGTGCCGCGGACGACCTGCTGGAAATCGACATAGGCCTTGGTGGTGATTTCGCCGGCAATGACGACCAGGCCGGTGGCGGTGAGAGTTTCGCAGGCGACGCGGCTCGAGGGATCGTCGGTGAGGCAGGCGTCGAGAATGGCGTCGGAAATCTGGTCGGCGATCTTATCGGGATGGCCTTCGGTTACGGACTCGGAAGTAAACAGATACCGGTTCTTGGATGCCAAGTTGTGTTGTCTCCTTCGGTGCACGAGTGCGTGCAGAAAACTTAATGGACTAACTTATGAACTCTGGATCGGGTGCGATCCGGAGGGAAATCCACGCGGCCGCAACGGAGCGAGCGGCGAAAAGGAAGTCCTGTTGAAAAGGCTATCAGACCCTTTGGGGGCACGCAATGATTTTGGGGTTAAGTGGCGGGGGATGAGTTCAAGCGCGGATATTTGCGGGTGGATGGGTGGAATGGGAGGGTGGGCGGGAGCGGTGGCCCAGCCTGCGAGTGATGTTTCGTGTGCACCATTTCAACTGAGGGTGCCGCATCCTTTCGTTCTTTGCAAGGGTGGGCAGAGATGCTGCCAATAGTATCCCTCGTCCGTCCTTAAATATGCCGGATCGTGCAGGCGCTCGTGGTTCCCGCCCTTCGCAAAGAACGCGAAGAACGGGGCACCCACGCTGTTGCCTGTGCTGGCGAAGTCAAAGGGCTGGGCCACCCGCCATTGGGCGTTCCCACTCAAGCCAAAAAACGGCTTGAGTGGGCCACCCGACACCTGCCTTGGGATCATTTCTTTCCTGTCGCGGGGATTAGGCCATGACCGGCCCATGGAGTGACTAGCGGAGCGGACACCCGCTTATGAGCGGTCGATTCTGCCGTCTTCGCTTCGCTGGTTGTGGTTGGGCAGGTGGAACTGAACGACGTTAGAGCGTTGTTGGCTGCGGTGAGAATGCAGACCTGGCCGACGCCGGTCGAGGTGGTGTTGTTGAACAGTTGCGAGGAGGACTGGTCGGTGTTGCCGAGGAGGTCGAAGTTGGAATCGAACTCCAGCGTATCGGTCGAGGAGACGGCGTTGGTGAGCAGTCCGGTGTAAATGGTCGAGCCGCTTTGTTTGGTGGAGCTCTGCACGTCGTAGGTTTGCCACGAAGTGCTGGCCTGGTTGATGCCGCCGCTGGCCGTAACGTACTCGTAGATATCGAAGGTGAGCGGGAATTGCTGTTTGCGGACGTAGGTGACGGTGGGCTGGCCTTTGGGGGAGACGGTAGTCGAAGAATTCACGTTGCTGGTGACGTTGATCTTCTGCTGGTAGATGGAATTGTTGATGACAAAAGATTCACCGTTGGTGAAGTCGACGGTTTGAATGACCGTGGTGGAGACTTTGCCTTTTGAGGTATTGACGTATCCCGCGATGGTGAAAGTGCGGTTGGAAGTCGTCTTTACGTTTCCGGTGATGGCCGCGCTGGTGACGTTCAAATTTTCGGTAGTGACGGGATTGGGAGCGGACGCGAGAGTGTTCTTGGTGGTGGCGCCGGTGACGGTGGTGAAACCGGGATCCTGATAGACGAGAAGATTGGCGGTGTCGGAGAAGTATCCATTGGCGTTGTAGACGCTGATGGCAACGGTGTGGGGCTGGCCGTTGCTGAGCGTGGCGGCGAACGGAGTCAGATCGACCCGGTACGGAATGAAGTTGAGAGTCTGCACGCCGGGCAAGGGGAACCAGAGCCAGGGATCGATGCCGCCGGTGTAAATCCAGGGAGAAACGGGAGCGACGCCCGCGGGAGCTCCGTCGAGCGAGACTTCGGTTTCACGGAAGCCGGTGTTGTTGCAGCTCTCGAGTTCGCCGGCAACGTCGTTGGGAACGCAGGTGTACCAGAACTCGTCGTTCGACTGGCTCTGGGAGTAGATGTCGAGATAGGCGTTGGTGACGTTGGTCGGAAAAGTAAACGTGCCGGAGAGTTGGTCGGTGGTGGTGTTGAGGGTGACGGTGCCCCCGGTGGGTCCGGCAGAAAGTGAGTACACCTGATTGGCCGTCGTGGGAGCGGCCTGGCCGGGAGCGAGCGGGTAGAACTCCAGCGTGGACGTGGCATAGATGATGCCGGTGTAGGTGGAGTTGACCAGGTTGCCGATGTCGGCGGTGCCGGGCTGCGAAGTCGTGAAGAGCGGGCTAAGTTCCGTGAGATCGCTCTCGGTATACCAGGACGGGCCCAAGTCCGGGGAAGGTTCAGCCGTGGTTCCGAAGTAGATAGGAGTGGGGCCGAGCCAGAAGTTGGCAGTCCGGTCGTACTGGATGCCGGGAGTGACGTTGATGCTGGCCGTGAAAATAACGGCAGCCCAGGGGCCCGGACAATCGGCGGGCGGGGTGTAGGTAAACGTGGCGGGGTTGAAGTTGTCGAACTCGGCGTTATTTAGAAGGGTGACCACGCAGGGCGTGGTCGAGGGGCGTGGGATGGGGAAATTGGCGGTGACGGTGTTGGATGATCCGACGATGTAGGGGCCTTGGGCAAAGGCTGCGGGAACGAGCGCGGCCGTCGCGAATACTAAGATCGTTAATACGACAAGGAGACGAGAAGTATTGGGGCTGGGCATTCGGTGGGCCTCCGGGGAGATAGTTGAAAGCCGCGCCAGACACGGCTTTTGAGGGCCGAGGCGCGGTGGGAGAAAAGTTTGGCAGGTTGGAGGAGGGGTGTCAAGCAGATAGCGGGTGGGCCTGAAGCCCGGTCATTCAGCATGGCTCTACGCGGCGCTGAAGCGCAGCTCTTCCACGGAGGCGTTTGCATGGGCACGTCTTCCGTTTCCGTTCGCCGTGGTGCCCGCTTGTCGAAAGGCGCGACAAGTGGGGCAGCCTTTGTCGTTGAGCTGCAAGGGGACAAAAATCAAGATCAAGAACAACGACAAGGGCAAAATCAAAAGCAGCGGACAGGAGTGTCCGCTCCACATTTTTTACTGCTGGGGAGTGGAGGCGACCGTGTGCATGCCCGTGGAGTCGAAGACGAAAGTTTTGACTTCGGCTTCGGCGCCGGCGGCGGGGATCTCCTGGCCGTTCCAGAGGAAGGTGACTCCGGCGGCGTTGCCGATTCGGGCGACGATTTCGTGGGAGGCGCGGATGGAGGCGTGGGCAGGGGCGATGAGAGTCTCCTGGCTGACGGGTTGGCCGTCGGCGAGGACGGAGATCCAGGAGGTTTCGTCGGCGCGGATGACGAGCATAAGGGGAGCAGTCGAGGTGTCGGAGGACTTCGGATTTGGTTTGGCGAAGGAGCGAACGGTTACGTCGTTCTTGTCGTAGTTTGTCTGGCCGTTTATCGGGCTCGTATTTGTCGCACTCGTATTTGTGTTATTCGTGCCGGCGTTCAGGCTGGCAGGGGCGGCGGGCGGTTTGGTGACTGGGGCGGGATGCGCGGCTGCTGCTGACTGAGCGGGTGGTGAGTTTGGAGCGGAGGAGTGCGACGGGTTGGGCGAAGCGAGGGGCGGTGGCGGCGTTGCCTGTGCGGGCGTTGTGCTGGCGGCCACGGCGTTCATTTTGTGGGAATGGCGGATAAAGAGGACGACGCCGAGTACGACCACTACGACGGCGGCGGCAAGGATTCCCCAGGGAATTTCGGAACTGGAGTTGCGGATGAAATTGTTGCGGCGCGGGCGAATGTCTTCGGCGCGGGGGAGTTGCAGTTCGGGGAGTTCCACGACCGGCGCCGGCGATTTGGCCGCGGGCGGCGTGGGCTGAGGCTGGCTCGGTTTGGATATGCGTGGTTTTTCTGGCGCGGCTGGGCGCGGCGGCGCGGGCGGTTGCGGCTGCCAGACTTCGTGGGCGTCGATCTGGGCCTGGCGCAGGCAGCCGAGGTAGTCGGTGACGGCCTCTTCGTCGTTGAGTCCGAGATGCTTGGCGTAGGCGCGGATGAAACCTTTGTTGAAGACGCCGCCGGGGAGCTGGTCGAAGCGCTCCTCTTCAATGGCCAGGAGCATGCGCGAGCCGATTTTGGTGACGTTGGAGACGTCTTCGAGCGAGAGTTCTTTCTTCTCGCGCGCTTTGCGGAATTTGTTGCCGAAGTCGCCCACGTTAGTCTGCCGAGGACATGATAGGACATGCGGCGCGAGGTTTGCCACAGCCAAGAGTTCTAGAGGGAGGTAACTTGGGGGTGCGTTCCCGGACGTTCAGGGCTTTTTGCGGAGGGTGACGGCGAGTTGGGTTTTGCACGTGGCGGCGGTGTCATCGAAGGCCTCGGCGGAGAGGTCGGCGGAGGAAGCTTCGAAGAAGAGGCCGCGCTTGCTGCGGTCGGGGAGTCCGGTGAAGCGGGCTTTGCCGTCGTTGTTGGTGCCGATTTCGAGGTCGAGTTTGCGGAGGTACATGAATCCGTAGGCGATGTGGACTTTGATGCTGGCGGCGTAGACGGGCGCGCCGTCGGGATTGGTGATGGTGAAGTCGGCGGAGCAGGGGCCGATGGCGCCGTCGATGACAGGCACGGCGGAGGTGTCGGCTTTGGGGTCGGGGGTTTGGGAGAAGAGGACGAGAGATAGGAGGGCCAAGGCGAGGATGCGGTGCATGGTTTTTGTCCTTGGAGTTAAGGATACGACAAGAGTGCGGAGTTTTTCCTCCGAGTCCGGAGACGGAGTGGGGATGCGGTGCGGAAGTCGGAATCGAAATCAAAATCGGAATCCCCGTTTCTGGCGCAACGTGCGCGCGAGAAATGGTGCGCCCGGGCGCCTCAGGATAACAATTCAGTAAGGGTGTGGGTGATGGAAAGGACTGATGCGGTTGGCTTTAGGGGTTCCTATTACCAACGTTCATTGCCCCTGCGGGAAAGTGACTTATATAATTTTTGAACACCACCCGTCCCTGTGAGGAGTAAAGGTATTTCCGCATGCCTGAGGCCGGCACACAATTGACGCGCCAGAACCAGGAGTTGACGATTTTTCACGACGTAGCGAAGGCGCTCACGTCGTCGCTGGATCTCGATTCGATTCTGCAGACGATCATGGAAAAGATGGCGGAATATTTCCGTCCGGATACGTGGTCTCTGCTGATGGTGGACGAGGGGCAGAACGACCTGTACTTTGCCATCGCGGTGGGCGACAAGGCGGAAGCGCTGAAGAACGTGCGGCTGAAGGTGGGCGAGGGAATTGCGGGGTGGGTGGCGAAACACGGAGAGGCGCGGGTAGTGCCGGATGTGAGCGCGGATCCGGATTTTGCCAGCCGGGTGGATGACGCGACCCAGTGGCAGACGCGGTCGGTGATTTGCGTGCCGCTGCGTTCGAAGCTGCGGGTGCTGGGCGTGATCCAACTGGTGAATGTGAACATGGAGCGGTTCAAGGATGCAGAACTGTTCTTTCTGCAGTCGCTGTGCGACTACGCGGCAATTGCGATTGAGAACGCGCGCTGGGTGGAAAAGATCCAGGAACTGACGATTACGGACGACTGCACGGGACTGTATAACGCGCGGCATTTGTACAAGACGCTGGAGACTGAAGTTTACCGGTCGTCGAGATTTGGCTATGAGTTCAGCATTCTGTTTATCGATCTGGATCACTTCAAGTCGGTGAACGACACGCACGGGCATTTGATCGGGAGCAAGCTGCTGGCGGAGATTGGGTATTTGATCAAGGGGCAGCTGCGGCTGATTGATTTTGCGTTTCGCTACGGCGGAGATGAATTTGTGGTGCTGCTGCCGCAGACCGGCAAAGATCAGGCGCTGGTGGTGGCGCGGCGCTTGCGCGACGGATTGCGGGCCAGCAGTTTCTGCCGGGAAGAAGGTTTGAACCTGAATGTGCGGGCGTCGATCGGGCTGGCGACGTATCCGCATGACGCGCGGACGGCGCATGATGTGATCCGGCAGGCGGACGGGATGATGTATGTGGTGAAGAATGCGTCGCGGGATAATATTGGGGTGGCGCAGCGGGGGATGTTGAACGAGTAGTGCTCAGTTTCCGGCTTCCGGCTTTCGGCTTCCGGTGGGCAACACGGTTTGGCGCGGGAGTTCTTTTCTTTCGTCCCGTCCGGGACTTCTTTCTCATTTTCCTCGGGCTTGCCCGGCGCTGAAGCTCGGGGATGATTGTTTCGCCGCTGCGCGGCTCGGTCTCGCTTGCTACTTCTGCTTCTCCTCTTTTCTCCTTTCTCTTCTTTAGGACCTCAGGGGCGTCCACGCTCGGGAGATGGCGATTCATCGTTGACTGCGCTTGTGCGAGGGAGGGAAGTGGGATAGGCTTCTCGCACTTTCGGGTGAGTCTGGCGGCGCGAGTGGTATTCATGGAGCGGATTCTTGATCTGGGATGTGGTGCGGGCGATTCGTGGCAGAAGCTCGGAATGCAGGCGGAGAACTGGCGGGTGATCGGGATCGACGTGCGGTGGGAGCCGGTGCAGGCGGCCAACCGGAAGAATGGCGGGCGGGGCTGGGCTTACCTGTGCGGCCGCGGGGAGGAGATTCCGCTGGCGCAGGGCAGCGTGGACGGGGTGATTTGCAATGTGGCGCTGCCCTACATGCACATTCCGCGCACGCTTGAGGAAATGCACCGGGTGCTGGTTCCGGGTGGGTGGTTGAAGGCGAGCCTGCACGATCTTAAATTTACCTGGAGCGAATTGCGGCGGGCGTTTCCGCGGCCGAAGCAGAGCCTGTTCCGCGTGTTTGTTTTGTTGAACGGAGTGGTGCTGCATTTTTCGGGCGGCATGATGGCGCTGGGGAGAGTGGCGGAGAGTTGCCAGACGCAGGCGGGGATGCGGACGGCGTTGCGCCGCGCGGGATTCACGGCGGTAAGTTTTCGCCGGGACGGGCGCCGATTCTTTGTGGAGGCGCGGCGGGAAGGCGCGGCCGAGGCGGGGCGGCTGGCGCCGGTGGCGTAGGGTCAGTGGTCAGGGATTAGTGGTCAGTGGTCAGTGGTCAGTTCGTGCGACAACACGGTTCGGGTGCGGAAGTTATTTTTCTTTTGCCCCTCCGGGGCTTGCTTCTAGTTTCCCTCAGGCTTACCCAGCACTGAGGCGCTGGGCCAAGTTGTTTCGCCACTGCGCGGCGGGGAGCACGGAGAATCCCCACCCTTCGAATTCGCTCAAGGCAGGCTCTTCTCGCGCAAACGGCGCGCGAGAAAATGGGGCACCCGGCGGGGGATGTTGACCTAGCTCACTGCGACTCGCTGCGGCTCCTCCATGGATTGTCGGTTCGTTCGCCTCAGCTTCGCCACGATAATGAGCGCCGACGTCCTCGGAATCAGAACCCGGATTTCCTGGTTCCCTGCGGTCATAGAAACCCAGATAAGTTGCTTCCTCTTAGGGTCAGCCACTGCCATCGCCCACACGATTATCGCGGTGAGCGCCGAAATTCCACCGGCCAAAGCCACGAATTGCGACATTGCTAATCCTCCACTACCACGAGCGTTGCTAAGCTTAGGATAACCGCGAAGCCGAACCCCCATAGCGAGTCGCTGGCGATTCGGGCGGCCAGGTAGGAGCCCAAATCCAGCTGCGGAAAGCGTTCGACTGCCTCACGGATTTGGACCGCTTCATTGATGACAAGGCATGCAACCAGAAAGGATCCCAATGCGAGGATTGCACGCCGAAGCCGATTGTCGTCTGAGACACAGGCTCGTGCGATTGCGTCTCCTAGGATGGCAAGTGCCACCAACAAAAGCTCACCGTGCAGTACCACCGAGATCCAGGACGCCGCTGGATTGGCGAGGCGCTCGTGTTGATAGTCGAACACCAGCGGGATCAGAGCAAAAATGACCCCAAAAATCCATAGCAAGGGCGCTACTCCTCTTTTCATCGGGAGTCTCCTCTCCACAGGGAGCTGCTGCGTTGAATTGTAGTCTCGAATGCCTACTGCCTAAGGGCCCAACAAGTGGAAGGCGCAAAGTATGGAACTGGCAAAGTATATTGTCAAGCCCTGCCGAGAGTGGGTCATTCTCTTGAGTCTTCTGGCTTCCCAGCCGCGGGTTTGGTGATTTCCTTCACATTGGGTTTCCAGGGGCTGGGATTCTCGGGGGCTTTGGGGTTGACGCCGAAATCCCAGACGTAGAGGTTCATGGCTTGTTTACCCACGGCGTCGGTCTGGCCGAGCGTTTCGATGAGGGCATATTCGCCGGGCGGGAGATTATCCACGGGAGTGAGTTTGAACCAGCCTCCGCTGACGCGGGTGATGGTGGTTTTGACAACGTGCTGTTCCTGGCTGATTTTGCCGGTGACCTGGCGCTTGACGTCGCCGACGATGCGTTTGCCGTTTTTGACTTCGGTGCGGACGATGTGGAAGCGGTCGAAGGGCACGGAGGCCTGCTGGGGCTGTTGCGGACCTGGTTGCCGACCTGGTTGCGAACCTTGTTGCGGACTCTGATTGACGCGAGCGGAGTCGGAGGGCACATCGGGGGCGGCGTCAACATTAATGTAGAGGGATGGAACGTCGACGTGGGACTGAACGGCGGCGTGGTCGCCCGGGAGTTCGATGGTTTGTTTCAGGCCGGTGAGTGCACCGCGGAAAATGTTGGCTCTGGAACCCTGGTTGACGTCGCCGGCGGTCTGCTGGACTTCGACAATTTCCGGTTCGCCCTGAAAACTGTCGAGCAGAAATACGCCGGAATCGTCGGGCAGGCGAAGTCCGGGGGCGACCTGGGGGAGTTGAGATTCCTGGCGGTCGCGCTCCTGTTCGATTTCCTTGTCGAGCTGGACGGCTTCGGGGGCGGACTGTCCGGCAGCGCGCTCTCTTTCGTATTTTTCGGTGGCGGGCCAGTCGACGAGGTTGGCGGGGAGTTCCTCCCAGTCATCGCGCTCCGAGCTCAGGTAGCGGACGCGGTCGCCTTTGACCTCATATTTTGTGACCAGCTGGTAGGAGCCGTCTTTGAGGATGAGGCGGCGAGCTAGATCCTGGGCGTGGCTTGGGAACGTGAGGAGAATGGTCAGAAGCAGGGCGCGGAGTTGGTGGAGGGATCGCATTTGCTGAATCATTATCGTACCGGGAGGTGGTGCGCGCCAAACTTATGGGGCACCCGGCGTCTGATCAATATGGAGATTCAAAATCCCCACTCGCAAAGAACGCGACAAGGATGGGCCACCCCCTCGGGATTATGAACGGTCCTTGGGCTTTGTAGTATGCTGATCGTCGTCGCGACTGACCCTGACAAAATGAAACGCAATCTTCCGATCCCGCCATTGGTATCTTCATCATTCGTATCTCCATTCTTACTCAGCATATTTTTGTTGAGCGTGACGGCTGCGCTGGGGCAGGCGGGTCCGGCGACGGCGGCGGGCGCGTCCTCGGGGGCATCTGCCGGGATTGGGGCGCAGGGGGCGGAGCCGGTTTCGTATGCGTCGGTCACGCAGTTGAACGGAATCCTGGCGCAACTGGAAGCGAGTTCGAAGAACACGCAAGCCGACCTGGTGAAGCTGCGGGTCGAGCACTGGAAAACCAGCACGGCGTCGAAGAAGGAAACGCTGGCCAAAGTGGATTCCATTCAGCGCAACCTGCAGGGCGCGCTGCCGGAAGTGATTGGACAGCTGCGGGCGGCGCCCGAGGACTTGCCGACGACGTTCCGGCTGTACCGCATTCTGGATGCGCTGTGTGACGTGGTGGGGAGCGTGGCGGAGGATACGGGCGCGTTTGGGACGAAAGATGAATTGCAGCTGGTGGCGAACGATCTGAACGGATTTGACGGAACGCGGAAGCAGATGGCGCAACGGATGGAAGGTTTGTCGTCGACGAAGGAAGCGGAGATTGTGCGGCTGCGAACGGACTTGAAGACGGCGCAGGCGGCCATTCCGGCGGTTCCGCTGAAGAAGACGGTGGTGGATGATAATGCGCCGGCGAAAAAGCCGGTGGTGAAGAAGAAGCCGGTGGCGAAACCGGCGGCTCCGGCGGGGACTCCGGGCGCAGCACCGGCGGGGCAGACGCCGCCTGCAGCGGCGCCGGCGAAACCGCAGTAAATCCCCGCTTCGGAAATACCCACCCCTTCGACTTCGCTCAGGCAGGCTCTAGCCGCAAAGGGCGCGGCCAGGTGTTCAGTGAGCCAGAGAGCGTGTGTGGCGAGGGCGCCCTCGCCACATGAGCGTGGCTTGTTTTCGCAAAGAACGCGAGACAACGACGGGGCACCCGCCGCAGTTTACTCTTTGACTCTCTCTTGCTGGAATCTGGTACGCTTTCCTGCGCATCTAGATTTCGACCTCCATTCCCATGAATTCGCACGGGAGCATTGTCGCGACGGTGTTTGGGATCATCATCCTGTGGGTGGTGTTTCTGGATGCGTTTGAGACGGTGGTGCTGCCGCGGCGGGTACTTCGTCATTTCAGGCTGACGGCGTGGTTTTACCGGAGGACGTGGATTCCGTGGAGGAATATTGCGCGGCGGATCAAGACGGTTTCGCGGCAGCAGAATTTTCTGGGATATTTTGGACCGCTGTCTTTGATTCTGCTGCTGGCATTCTGGGCGTCTGGGCTGATTCTGGGCTTTGCGCTGATCCAGTTCGGCATTGGGGGACATGAGCAGCTGGGGAAAGAGCCGATCACGTTTGGGAGGATTATTTATCACAGCGGGGAAACATTCTTTACGCTGGGGTACGGAGATATTGTGCCGATCTCGGGCGGGGCGCGGGCGCTTTCAGTGCTGGAAGCGGGCATGGGGTTCGCATTTCTGGGAGTCGTGATTGGGTACATTCCGGTGGTGTACGCGTCGTTCTCGCGGCGCGAGATTCAGATTTCGATGCTGGATGCGCGGGCGGGATCGCCGCCATCGGCGGCCGAATTGCTGCTGCGGCTGGCGGGGCGGTCGGAGGATCCGGGAGTGGACCAGAAAGTTCTGGATGAAGTTTTACGGGAGTGGGAACGCTGGTCGGCGGAGTTGCTGGAGAGCCATATTTCGTATCCGGTGCTGTCGTTTTTCCGGTCGCAGCATAGCAACCAGTCGTGGGTGGGGGCGCTGACGACCATGCTGGACGTGAGTTCACTGATTCTGACGGGGATTGAGGGAGTGCATCCGGGGCAGGCGAAGCTGACGTTTGCCATGGCGCGGCACGCGGCGGTGGACCTGGCGCAGGTAGTGAACGCGCGATACGATTCGACGGCTGCGGAGCGACTGCCGGATGCGGAGTTGAAGGAGTTGCAGGAGGCGCTGGCGGCGGCTGGACTGCGGCTGCGCAGCGACGACTATGCGCGGGACAAGCTGGCGAAGCTGCGGTCGATGTATGAGCCGTATGTGCATTCGACGGGGCGGAATCTGATGCTGACGCTGCCGCCGTGGCGGTTCGCGAAGAAGGCGCGCGATAACTGGCAGGGCGGCCCGTGGGATCGGGTGATTCAGGCGCGAGGGTTGGCGGTGCTGGGGCAGAAGGTCGTGGTGCCGACCGGGGAAGAACACTTCTAGGAGAATTGGGTAATTGGGGAATTTGGCGATTGTGTAATTGAAAATCCAGAGTCAGAATCTCCACTCTAGCGGCAGAGAGCGCGGCTGGAATGGGGCACCCGGCGCGAGGGGTGCTAACATCCTTCTTTTGAAATCGAAATCCAGACCATGAAACATACGGGCGAGAATGTGGTGCGCATTGAGGCGGAGGCTTTGCGGGCGCTGGCGGACCGGATTGCGGGGCCGATGGCGGAGGCGTTTCAGCGCGCGGTGGAATTGATGTTTCAGTGTACGGGGCGGGTGGTAGTGACGGGGATGGGGAAGAGCGGGCTGATTGCGCGGAAGATTGCGGCCACGCTGAGTTCGACGGGGAGTCCGGCGCTGTATCTGCATCCGGTGGATGCGCTGCACGGGGATTTGGGGATGGTGGTGCGCGGGGATGTGGTGCTGGCGCTTTCGGCATCGGGCGAGACGGAGGAGATTTTGGCGCTGCTGGCGACGATCAAGCGGCTGCGGGTGCCGTTGATTGCGATGACGGGAGATGAGATTTGCTCAGCTCGTGCGGAGCGGGCACTCCTGCCCGCTACTGCCGGCGGTGGCAAGAGCTCGAAGAAAGTTGGCGAGTCCGCGAGACTATCGGCTGGCCGAGTTGAATTAAGAGCAAAGTCAAAAGCAGCGGACAGGAGTGCCCGCTCCACACTGGCAAAGTCCGCACTTGCAAGCTCCACACTTTCCACGCTGGCGGCGGCGGCTGAGGTGGCTTTGGATTGTTCGATTGCACGGGAGGCGTGTGCGCTGGGGCTGGCTCCGACCGCTTCGACGACGGCAATGCTGGCGTTGGGGGATGCGCTGGCGGTGACGTTGAGCGAGCGCCGGGGATTTAAGGAAGAGGATTTTGCCGACTTGCATCCGGGGGGGAAGCTGGGAAAAAGGTTGGCGCGGGTGGAAGCGTTGATGCATCGGGGCGAGGCGCTGCCGCGAGTGACGCCGCAGACGAAGATGCCGGACGTGATTTATGAAATGTCGCGCAAGAAACTGGGCGTGACGGCGGTGGTGGAGGGCGAGAAGTTGGTGGGGATTATCAGCGACGGGGATTTGCGGCGCCTGCTGGAGAAGCGCGGGAAAGATGGGATGGACCTCACGGCGGGCGAAGCCATGACGCGGAATCCGAAGACGATTGGCGCGGCAGAGTTTGCGGCGACGGCGCTGGCGTTGATGGAAGAGAAGAAGATTACTTCATTAATGGTGGTGGATGCGGGCGGGAAGCTCGAAGGGATTGTGCATCTGCATGATTTGTGGACTACGGAGCTGGTCTAGGAATTGAGTAATTGGGAAATTTGGTAATTGTGTAATTGAAGATCGGAGCTGCCGGCGATCGTGTTTCGATTACACAATTACCAAATTACTCAATGAGGTTCTTATGTATCACTACGATCCCAATACGGCGCTGGAAGAATTGACCGAGGATGCGACGCTGCCGAACCCGGTGCATGTGCGGGATATGATTCTGCGCAAGCATCCGTCGACCGACAAGGCGTTAGAGCTGAACCGGCTGTTTGTGGAGTATCAAAAGTTTTTCGGCGAGGCGCAGAAGCTGGGCAAAGAGATATTGCGGCAGTTGGCTGCGTAGAGAGCGTAAGGTCTTTGTGGGGACAGCCGCCCCCGGCTGTCCGCCGGGCGAAGCCCGCGCGGTCTATCGTCCAGCTAGAAAGTCGAGCAACTCCTCGCGGGTGAATCCCGCTTCCTCTTCTCTCAAACCTATATAACGGAAGAGGCCGAATTATTCAGCGCGAATACTCGAGGTCGAGAGAAGCTACTAATGTCTCGTCGTCGGTCGGAATGGGATCCTTGTGCCTGCGCAGGCTGGCGATGTAGCCGGAGATGGCGTCCTTAGCCATTTCTCGCGCCTCGTCCACGGTGCGACCGTAGGTGACGCACCCGGGCAGGGCGGGAACCAGTGCGGTGTAACCGCCCTCGGGTTCCGGGCGCAGCATGATGTTGTAGTGGTAGCGGGCTTTGGCCATGGGACTTGTAGCGATTCTAGTCTGCGGGTGCGGGTAGTCAAAGTTCGTAGAGCGGCCAAAACCGGCCGAGCTGCGCTCGGCGGACAGCCGGGGGCGGGTCCCCACATAAACCTCTTGCCTCCATCATTCATTTACAATCATAAATTCTATTTTCATTCGAGAACTCACACTTATGCATCGATGGTCTGAACTGTTTATTCCTACATTGCGCGAGGCGCCGGCGGATGCCGAAGTAGCTTCGCATAAATTTCTGGTGCGGGCGGGCTATATCCGGCAGCTGGCGGCGGGGCTCTACTCCTATCTTTTTCTGGGCAACCGGTCGTTCAACAAGATCATGGCGATTGTCCGCGAAGAGATGGACCGGATTGGGCAGGAATTTTATTTGCCGGCGCTGCATCCGCGGGAGGTTTGGGAGGCGAGCGGTCGCTGGGCGCTGATGGGCGAGAATTTGTTCCGGCTGAAAGACCGCAAGGGCGCGGACCTCTGCCTGGGCATGACCGAAGAAGAAGTCATGACTTCGATCGCGTTGAAAGAATTGCGCAGCTATAAGCAGCTGCCGCAGATCTGGTACCAGATTGCGCCGAAGTTTCGCGACGAGCCGCGGCCGAAGGCGGGGTTGTTGCGGGTGCGGCAGTTCATGATGAAGGACGCGTACTCGTTCGATATTGACGCGGCCGGGCTGGATGTTTCTTACAAGAAACATTATGAGACGTACTGCCGGATTTTTGATCGCTGCGGGCTGAAGTACATGGTGGTCGAGGCGGATTCGGGAGCGATGGGCGGGAAGGAATCGCACGAGTTCATGGTAAGGACTCCGGCGGGGGAAGATCAGATTGTGAGCTGCGACGGATGCAATTACGCGGCGAACATGGAGAAGGCGGCTTCGAAGCTGGAGGCGGTTGCGGATCTGGCGGCGGAAGGCGATGGGACGCCGCTGGAAGTGCATACGCCGGGGCAGAAGACGATTGAAGACGTGGCGAAATTTCTGGGAGTGTCGCCGAAGAACAAGATCAAGACTTTGGCGCTGATGGCGGAAGAGCCGGTATTGGATAAGAAAGACGAGAAGTCAGGCAAGACGAAGCTGCGCGGAATTGTTGTGCTGATGCGCGGCGATCATCAGTTGAACGAGGCCAAGCTGAATGGCGCGGTGGGCGCGGCGACGCGGCCGATGGATGAGGCGGAGATCAAGGCGCTGTTCAAGTCTCCGGCGGGATACTTGGGGCCGATCGGAATCGAGTGGGCGAAAGAATTTCGGAGGTTGCTCTTCCCGCACAAGGACGCCGACAGACCCGTGCTGCTGGTCGACACGGCGCTGGAAGGACGCGTCAATCTGATCGGCGGCGCGAATAAAGAGGACTATCACCTGAAGAACATCACGCCGGGAAAAGATTTTCATCCCACGGCGTATGTCGATTTGCGGGCAGTGACGGCGGGTGAAGCTTGTCCGAATTGCGGGCAGGCGCTGCGCATCGATACGGCGGTCGAGATTGGGCACATTTTTAAACTCGGCTATCGCTACACGGAATCGATGGGCGCGCGGGTGCTCGACAAAAACGGCAAGGAAGTTACGCCGATCATGGGCAGCTATGGGATTGGGATTGAGCGCATTCTGACGGCGGCGGTGGAGCAGTCGGCCCTGGAGCAGCCTAACGACGGGAGCGGGTTCTGGCTGCCGGCCTCGATTGCTCCGTTTGAAATTGTGGTGTCGCCGGTGAATGTGAAAGATGAAACGGTGCGGGCGGCGGCCGAGGACATCGCGGCGAAGCTCGAGGCAGCGGGACATGACGTGATTCTCGATGACCGCGATGAGCGCCCGGGAGTGAAGTTCAAGGATGCCGATTTGGTGGGTATCCCCTTTAGAATCACGGTGGGAAAGAAGGTTACCGAAGGTACCGTGGAAGTCGTTCTGCGCTCGACCCGCGAAGTTCGCGATGTTAGGATCACGGAGATCGTCGAATCTTTTCGGGAGTTGCTCGGCCGGACGGGATGAGAATCCCACTTCTCGCAAAACGCGCGAGAAATGGGGCACCCTGGTTCTGCGAGCGGATTGCGGGACATGGGAACAGTTAAAGCGATTGTCGGGTTTCTGGTCATCATCGGCTGCGTGTATGCCGGGTTTCAGATCGCGCCGCCGGAGATGAATAATTATTCGTTCGAAGACGATTTGAAGACCGTGGCCATGACGGGCGGGGCAAATCCGCACACCACCGACGACGAACTGGTGGCCATGGTGATTAAGAAAGCGCAGGATCGCCAGATCACGCTGGCCCCAGAGAGCGTAACCGTGACCCGCGTGGGAACGGTAGGAGCGCCGGCAGTTTATCTGGCGGCGGACTACAGCGTTCCGGTGAGTCTGCCGGGCTATACCCTCAATTTGCACTTCACCCCAACGAGCGGGAATAAGACGTTCTAAGCAGAATTCCTGCCGGGCTTTGCGCAACACATTCCTTTCCGATTTCCAATGCAACGAGATTCCACGGGGGCTAAAGCCCTCGCTTTGACTGGGCCTGGACGCGGCGCTGAAGCGCCGCTCTTCCACGTTACCGCAGGCGGCCCTGAAGGGCGGCCCTTCCGCGTCACATCACACAGCGACGCCGGCGCCCGCGGCATGCAACCCTCGCCAGAAAGTTAACCGGGACGAGCGATGCTGCTGGCAGTTCCGTGGAAGAGCGTCTCTTTCAGGACAGGCTCTCTCGCACAGAACGCGAGAAGGGTGGGGCACCCTCTCGTGTGCAAAAAAAGTGCAGCCCGCGGAGAGGGGCTGCACTTTTTGCTTCGAAGAAAACCCTGTAGTTGCCGTTTGACTACGAGGGGCCACAGCCGCCGTCGGGAGAATTTGTGCTGGTAGCAGATCCTACGCCGACGCCAATGGGCTGCGAAGTGAAGTTGCGGTAAGTCGCAGTGACCTGATAGTAGCCAAGGAGAGCCCAGATGGGCGGGCTGGCCGGGGCGGGCGGGGTGGTCGGCGAGGACTGCACCAAAATATCCTGCCAGGTGCAGATGTCTTCGATCGTCGTCATCATGCCGGTCGAGTTGATGGTCACAGAGGTGGGACCGAAAGCCGGCAGCGCTGCCCCGGTCTGGTCGACGCCCTGCGTCGTCACAGTGTAGGTGGAAGCATTGGTGACGTCGAGGGTTTTCCCGCTGTTGTAGTTTGCAGTGACCGTGAGTTGCAAGGTGCCGTCAACGCCGTTCAGGTTATACGTACCACCGCTGGTGGCGCCAGCGGCACTGAGCGTGAGCGACTTCACGTAGTCCGAGGTGCCGCAGCTGATCGACAAGAGCGAGACAGCGGCGACCAACAAAGCCAAAACTGCTGATGTACGTTTCATACAGGGAAAACTCCTCCGCGAGATTTCAATAGGCATGTTGTCAGCTTCCAATTTCGCAAGCAAGGAACGACAGTGCACGTACGATGGTCACCAGAGGGCATTACCGGCCGCATGGGATGTGCGCCAGGGCGCATGAATGCTGGGTGAAATGGAGATTGTGAGCGCGGGGACGGGAGAGTTTTCGCGGGAGTTACGTTGGGTTGAGAGAGGCACGAACATGCTTACGGCGTGCTTTCAGCCGTCCCTCAGCGGCTAAAGCCGGCAGTGAGTCGCGGGCCTGACGGCCCGACTGAAGCCGTTGACCTTTTCGCAGGTGCGCGCTCGATTGGGTCAATGACATTCGTAACGTTGCCATTGCATTACCTTGCTCCTACTATCGCGACTGGGTGAGAAGGTTTTTTCACGGGCTCGTGGCGCAGGGTTGGCGCGAGCGGCGAGCATCGGCAAGGGCCGGAATGTTTTGATGGTTCCCTGACGCGTGCGGCTGGACAGCGGACACGGTCAAGCTCAGACGGCCAAGCTCAGGTGGAGGCGGTTCATGAAGAATTGGTATCAACTGCTGGTGGTTGTGCTGGTGATGCTGGCGCTGTTTCTGCTGGTGGGCTGCAGTGGGATTCTGAATTGCCCGCAAGCTAGTTTCGGCGATTCGACGGCCTGTTCGCCCGGGGGCTCAGGGGGCCTGGGCGGCGGAACCGGCGGCACGGGCGGAGGTGGAGGGGGCGGTGGTGGCGGCGGGAAAAATGCGACGCCGACGGCATTCGTTTATGCCGTGGATGATACCGGCGGTGGCTCGGATGTGAACGGCACGATCGATGGCTATGACTTGAGCAACAGCGGCGCCAGCTTTCTGGCTCTGACCGGCTATACCGCACCGACCATTGGGCCTAATGACGAGGGCGCCGCCATGGCCGTGGCGAATAAGAAATTCGTCTACGCGGCGTTCGTAGAATTGGGACAAATTGGGGGCTGGTCCATCGACGCCTCGACTGGCGACCTTACTGCACTGACCGGCTTTCCGATGACGGTCACCCTGGATTCGAGTAACGCAAATTATTTTCAGATGACGACTGATCCGGGCGGCAATTACCTGTTCATCAGTTCCACCACAGCAAACCAGATTTATGTCTATGCCATAGACAGCACGACGGGTGCACTAACGCCCGCGCTGGGATCGCCGATTACGACGACTGGCACGGGTATTCTGCCCGGCAACCTCACGACGGATGGGTTGGGCAGGTTTCTCTATGTATGCTCTGACAACCTCCACGGTGGAACAACTGGAGGCTTTGTGGCCTATGCGATCGGGACTGGCGGGGCCTTAACGTTGATCCCGGGCAGTTTCGTAGGAGGCGGCGCAGTCAACATGTGGGAGGTGCAGGGCGATGCCAGCGGGAACTATCTG
>Ga0302324_100001122_pt1 | contig 66051 bp, 69 predicted proteins | sample Palsa_T0_1_FD_201949 | JGI IMG/M metagenome (GOLD analysis project Ga0302324, IMG submission 201949) | Peat permafrost microbial communities from Stordalen Mire near Abisko, Sweden - Palsa_T0_1 | ecosystem: Environmental > Terrestrial > Soil > Palsa > Peat permafrost | place: Sweden: Abisko...
CAAAGACTTCGCGAGCGGATCAACTGATCACCTTGACCGCCCAGAAGCAGGCCATCGAACAGAGCGTGTCGGAGTTGCAATCCCAGCCGTCCGGGGGCGATCCCCCGCGGTTGGAAGACGCGCGCACCCGTCTGTCCGAGGTTTGTCAACAGCTCGCCAAGTTATCGGCGTCGGAGCCACCGGCGCGCAGCCGCGGATTCATTCGCGACATCTTGTCCGGCGGCGACGATTACAGCCTGCATCGTTTTCAGATCGCCGTCTGGACGATCGTGCTCGGGATCATGTTTCTGTCGTCGGTCTACAACGGCCTGACCATGCCCGAGTTCAGCGCGACGCTGCTTGGGCTGATGGGCATCAGTTCGGGCACTTATATCGGCTTCAAATTCCCGGGGAAGCAGTAGCTCCGCCGACGATGGCGGCGAGCGTCAGGCCGCGCAAGTTTTCCAGCAGCAGGTCCGGCGCGTAGTCGAGCAAGTCGTCGCGCGTGGAAATTCCCGTGTGGACGGCGATGGCGCGGATGCCGTTCCGTTGGGCGGCGATGATATCGCTGGGCGCGTCGCCCACCAGCGCGATGGGCGTGCCTTTCGCGATCCATCCTTGCGCGCGGGCGTGTCGGATGGCGAGGCGGGCGAGACCGGCGCGGTCCTTGGCCATTTCGCCGAAGGCTCCGAAGCGGAAATACGGCTTCAGGCCGGCGCGGTCCAGCTTCTTCCATCCGATGCGGGTGAGGTTGCCGGTGACCAGCGCGAGCAGCGCGCCCTGCTTTTGCAGGCGGCGCAGCAGGTGGCGCACGCCGGGGCAGGTTTTGCGGCGCAGGTCGGGGACGCCGCGCGGGTAGATCTGCTGCGCGCGGCGGACGATCTCGGGCATGGCGCGGCGGATGGCGGCCGGGGATGCGCCCACGTCACGCAGCATGCGGGTTAGGATATCGGGATCGAGCATGCCGTGTACGGGGATGTGATCGGTCGAGGTTTCGAGGCCGGTGACGCGGCGGACGGCGTCGACCAGCGCCTGGCGGTGATGCGGGCCGGCGCGGCGGAGGAGGGTGCCGTCGATGTCGAAGAGGATGAGTGCGGGGGCGGGTGGCATCGTGTGCGGCATTAATAATGGTATCCCGCGCCGGGGCCGCGGAACGGATGGTACGATTTATTTTCGGGGCGGATGATGCGGAACTCTGATATCGAACGAGCTATAAAGCATAAGGCTTTCGGAGGCGCCGTCGCCGTGGCGTCCGCGCTGATGGGCCTGTTCCTGTTGCTCACCCAAACCACCGGCTTGCATTCACAAGACCGCGCGGCAGGCAGCGGCATCCACAAAATCAAGCACGTCATCACCATCATGCAGGAGAACCGTTCGTTCGACAGCTACTTCGGAACGTTTCCGGGCGCGGACGGAATCCCCATGCGCAACGGCGAGCCCACGGTCTGCGTGAACGACCCCGCGGCCAATAAATGCATCAAGCCGTATCGCGATGCCAACGACCAGAATGGCGGGGGTCCGCATGGCGGCCCCGCGGCAAAGGCGGATGTGGATGGCGGCAAGATGGACGGCTTCATCGCGCAGGCTGAAAAGGTGCGCGCGGCTGCCTGAACCCCAACAACCCGGCCTGCACCAACTCCGCGAGCATGGACGTGATGGGTTACCACGATGGCGGCGACATCCCGAACTACTGGAAATACGCGCGCGATTTCGTGCTGCAGGACCGTATGTTCGAACCCAACGCCTCCTGGAGCCTGCCCGAACATCTTTTCCAGGTTTCGGAATGGTCGGCCGTCTGTGAGAAACACGACGACCCTTTCAGTTGCACCAATGCACGCGACCTACCCGGAATTCCTCCGGACTTTCGGTCCAGGCGAAGAGGTCCCGATAACCCCGCTCCCATCTATGCCTGGACCGACTTGACTTACCTGCTGCATAAGAAGGGAGTCAGCTGGGGTTATTACATCCTGGCAGGCACGGAACCGGACTGCGAGGACGATGAGAAGGTGGGCTGTCTGCCGGTCGAGCAGAATGCGAAGACGCCCGGAATCTGGAATCCTTTGCCGTATTTCGACACGGTCAAGAGCGACGGCGAGTTGGGCAACATCCAATCGGTTCAGAAATTCCTGGAGCTGGCGCGGAATGGCACTCTGCCAGCGGTATCGTGGATCGTGCCTTCCGGCGATGTGAGCGAGCATCCGCCCGCGCTGGTGAGCCGGGGGCAGACCTTTGTGACTACCCTGATCAACGCGGTAATGTCCGGACCCAACTGGAAAGACTGCGCGATATTCCTGGCGTGGGACGATTGGGGCGGCTTTTACGACCATGTCGCGCCGGTGACGGTGGATCAAAACGGTTATGGCTTGCGAGTTCCCGCGATGGTGATCTCGCCTTATGCCAGGAAAAGCTTCATCGACCACCAGACGCTGAGCTTCGACGCATACGTGAAGTTCATCGAAGACGATTTCCTGGACAGCCAGCGGCTGGATCCGAAGAAGGATGGGCGGCCGGATCCGCGGCCCGGCGTGCGGGAGGAAGCCGCTCAACTGGGGGATCTGCGGCGCGACTTCGATTTCGATCAGCCGGCGCGGGCGCCGGTGGTTTTACCGGAGCGGCCGAAGACCACATTGATTGCGCCGGTTGGAGCGCCGAACGTCCGATCGCGACGGCCGGTGCGCTAAGGGATTTGGTGGACGACGGGGGGATCGAACCCCCGACCTCTGCATTGCGAACGCAGCGCTCTCCCAGCTGAGCTAGTCGCCCACGCGGACCGATTCGACAACTACAATATATCATAATGGCGGACCGGGATCTCACCGCGCAGTTGCAGAAGATGCAGCGCGAATGGGACGCCCGCGCCCGCGAGAACGCGCGCTTCTACGTCAACACCGAACGCCAGGATTGGACCGACGCCGAATTCTTCGAGTCCGGCGAGCGGACCGTGACCAACGAGATCCTCACCGACATGATCAACATCTGCCAGGGCAAGGACCCCCGGCGGATGCGGGTGCTCGAAATCGGCTGCGGGGCCGGGCGCGTGACGCGGGCGCTGGCGAAGATCTTCGGCGAGGTCTACGGTGTGGATATCAGCGGCGAGATGGTCCGTCAGGCGCGCGCGGCGCTGGCCGATTTGCCGCATGTCCACATCTTTCAAAATAGCGGCAAGGATCTAGTAGTACTAGGAAGCAAGCAATACGATTTTGTTTTCTCGTCGATCGTCTTTCAACATATCCCCAGCCGCGAGGTTATCGAAAGTTACGTGCGCGAGGTACGCCGCCGGTTGCGGCCCGGAAGACTGTTCAAGTTTCAAGTGCAGGGCGACGAAGTGCTCGACTATCAGCCGGGAGATACTTGGCTGGGAGTTGTTTTTTCCGAGCGGGAAGCGCGGGATTTGGCGCTGCGGTGCGGCTTGGAAATGCGGCATCATTATGGCGCGGGCACCCAGTATTTTTGGCTGTGGTACTTCAAGCCCAAGGTTCTGTCGCCAGCCTGGCGCGAGAGTTGGGAGTACAGGCTGCTTTTGGCCTACAGGCGATGGCGGGCAAGAGCCGCCAGGTTGTTGAAAATATGGTAACTTTAGGCGCCCACGCCAGTTTTTTTACGGCGGCCTTCCCAGTAGTTTTTCATCCGCTCGGAGACGATAAGACGCTCATTTTCGTTCATGGATTTGCGGCCGCGGCGCGGTGGCTCCGGCATAGTACCAGTACTCTGGAATTGCTCCAACGACGCGATGACCTGGTTGAGTTTGTCCAGTTCCTCGTGTAAGTCGCGAATTGCCTTGTTCAGATCCATTGCGGGCGTCGCTACAGAGCGACCGCTCCCCTTACGGTCGCGGCTCAGTTACCCGCGTGGCCCGATTTATTAGCGCTTCAGGAAAGGCCAGTGCGGCACCGGATGCAACTTATAGTGTATCGCGGCAAAATAGATTAGCGCACTTAAAATCACCAGCACAATCCCAACAAGTGTTAATACCTTGGCCCACGGGAATTTGCGGCCTTCGCGTTTTAGTACTAACAGGTACCCGGCGAAGACGCCCACGTAAAACAACAGGCACATGGGCAGGGCAAACAACAGCATGTTGAACGCGTCGGGGGTAGGGGTAACGATGGCGGCGATGATGAAAATGCCCAGGATCGCGTAGCGGCTGTGCTTTACCAGGAAGGCCGGGCTGACGATGCGCAATACCGTCAGGAAGAAGATCAGGATGGGCATTTCGAAGACCAGCGCGACGCCCAGGGTCACGTTGACGAACAGGTCGAAATACTCGCTGATGGAGACCATCGGATCGACGTAGTTTCCCACGCCGATGCCCAACAGAAACGTGAGGGCGAAACGGAAAGCCACGAAATAAGCGAACGCGCCGCCCCCAATGAACAGGCCCGCGGAGGTGAGGATGAACGGCACGGCATAGCGGCGCTCGCGCTTGTAGAGCCCGGGAGAGATGAAAGCCCATACCTGGTAGAGAACCCAAGGCGAGGCCAGGAAGAGGGCGCAGAGGAAAGGCAGCTTCACCCAAATGACGTTGAACTGCTCCATGGGGGTGATGGCTTTGAGGGTGGGCGGCTTGATGCCCAGGGAGGTCAAGGCTTCCACGGCGGGTGCAGCGATGAGGCGCCAAAGCTGGCTGCAGAAACTGAAGCTGAGGACCATGGCGACGAGCACGCCCATCACCATCTTGATGATGCGCGAGCGCAACTCGGTGAGGTGATCGAGGAAGGACATGCGCAGCATGCCGTCTTCGTCGTCGCCGGGAGGTTCCGGAGGATCGGGCGGGGGCGGCGTGCGTCCCCCTGCCCCGCGTGTAACGGTCACGGCGGTGACCGTTGCGGGCGGAGGCGTTACTTCCCCATGTGGAGTCTGCGCTCCATTGTCGTCGTCGCGTGAAGGCATTTATCGAGAACTAGGCGTTGTGTTCGACGTGCTCCGCGTGTTCGGCATGCTCAATCGCCGACGAACCGTTGGGCGCATGCTGCGCTTCGATTTCGTGGTCGTTTTCCATGCGATGGGCGATCGCGCCCTCCGGCGGAACGGTTGATAAAGACTCAGCGCCCTCAGTTGCGGATGCACTGATTGTGGAAGTATTGGTTACGGTGGAATCCGGCTCCGTTGCGGACGATCCGTACGGCTCGCCGTAGGTTCCGGCGTCGCCCGAGGAATAATCGTAGTTGTAGTTATCGTACTGATAACCATTCTGATTGCCAGCGCCGATTTCCTTTTGCGATCCGGTCTCCCGTTCCAGGTTTTGCATTTCACGCTCGAAGGTGGCTTTCAGTTCGCCCTGCGCGCGGCGGAATTCGGCGATCGCCTTCCCCAAGGTTCTGCCCAATTCGGGCAGCTTCTTGGGGCCGAACAGCACCAGCGCGACCAGGAAGATGACGACCATCTCCGGGAAACCTACGGGACCCATCTGGCTGCTTCCTCCATTGGAACTTCATGTTTATGATATCACGGGGGGTGTGGGCGGCGGAAGCCGCTCCCCACTCTCAGGGAGATCCCTAAGGGGCTGCGAGGCACGCGCCCTTCGGGCGATTTCCTAGCCGTTAGCTTCGAGCCGTCTCTTTTCCTGGCATTTTCGTTACTCCCTGTATTCCTCGGAGATGGCCATCCGGGCAGGTTGGTGCTGGACTTCGGCTGCGGTATCGTCGACCATGTAGTTATGCAGATTCAGTTCACCACCCAAATCCTAAAAGAGGGCAGAACCTTTGTGGCGCACACGCCGGAGTTGGATGTATCCTCGTGCGGCGGCACCAAGGAACGGGCAGTGAAGAACCTGAAGGAGGCGGTCCAGCTATTTTTGGAGGAAGCCGAGAAACTGGGCACCCTGGAACAGATTCTCGAAGAGGCAGGCTACTTGAAGCGCCGCAGCAGGCTGGAGGGCCCCAAGTTCATCGGCACCCAAAGGGTTTCGTTACCTCTGCCAACGGCACATGCCAAAGCTTAGCCCCGTTTCGTATAAACAACTGGCGAAGGTTTGTGCCGCGGACGGTTTTCCTTGTGTTCGGGAAGAGGGCGACCATATGGTTTTCACCAAGGCGGGCGTGCCGCGGCCCGTGGTCATTCCCAAGTACGCTTCCGTACCGGTGTTCATTATCAAGAACAACCTGCGCACCAGCGGCATGAGCCGAGACAGGTATTTCGAACTCCTCGATCGGTAGCCTATGCCGGACGTTACTGGTTATCCAAAATACAAATGTCCCGCAGATTCCGGTACCGCTCCGCGTAATCCAGCCCATACCCCACCACGAATTCGTCGGGTATTTGGAAGCCCACGTAGGAAACCTCCACCGGCCGCTGCCGCCGATCGGGCTTGTCGAGCAGCGCGGCAATCCGAATCGAGCGCGGCTTGCGCTGCTCCAGCAGGTGGATCAGGTACGTCAGGGTCACGCCGCTATCCACGATATCTTCGACGATCAACAGATCCGCGCCTTCCACCGAGAAATCCAGATCTTTGGTCACCTTCACTTCGCCCGAAGTGGTCTTGCTCTTGCCGTAGCTGGAGGTGCCCATGAAATCGACGAAGGCGTCGATGTGCAGGGCACGCGCCAGGTCGGACATGAAGAAACACGCGCCTTTCAGGATGCAGATCAGATGCAGGTTGCCACTGGGATAGTCGCGATCGATCTCCGCGCCCATTTCGCGTACGCGGGCCTGGATCTTTTCTTCCGGGATGAGGACGCGCAGAGAACTCAATCGCGCACCTAGTCGGCCACCGCGCCGAGGCGGGTGCTCTCGGGACCGATGTGGATGTGCGCGCCGGTGGCTTTGCCGGGTGCCGCTTGCCAAAATGCGAAATAGGGAATGCCCCGCGATTCGAGATACTGGCGCAGCCACAAGCCTTCGGGCTCACCGGGGCTCACCGCGACATCGACTCGACCGCGGTGGTCGAAGCCCATCGCGCGGTGCACGGCCGTCTCCCCCATGGCGCTTACAGGCAGCGCTTTCGAAAAACGGTGCTCGAACGCCGCGGAGACTTGCTGAAATTGGGCCGAGGTAAATACGCCGGCGCCATCGTAATGGACCGGAGCCGGGGCGCCGCCGGTGGAGGCCTGCTCACGCGGCGGGCGGGCTTGCTCGGCGCGCACCATCTCGGCCAGCTCGTGCGTCAGTTTGGCGCGCGACACCGCCAGATCGTATTCCGTGCGCGCATAATCGACCTGCGCGGCCAATGGGTCCAGGTCGTTCTTCGCCGCGATGCCGGAGTCGATCAGGCCGCGCACCCGGTCGAGCTGCTTCTGGCGGCGGTCCAGGCGGCGTTGCGCGGCTGCCACCATCTCGCCCGCTTGCTCCTCGGTGATGTCCTGGCCATACATTGAACGGCGCAACACAGCCATATCTTGCGCATCGCCCAGCGCGTCTTCGGCCTGCTCGAGTTGCACGCGCGGGAGAGCGCCGGCATCCACCAGCGCGCGCAGGCGTTGGATGCTCAGGCGCGCGCGCAGCACGTCGGGGTCTTCGGCTTGGGCCGGATTGGCTTGCGGAAGCGCCTGCCCCGCCAATAGTACGAAACCGGCCATTAACAATAGGAGAAGACGCATGAGTGGATACCTATATTGTAGTACGATACGGTCAGGGAGTGTGTTCTGACAAAGGTTGATCTAAAGTACTCCGACCCGACCGAAACCCAATCGTGGCTGACGGCCGTCCGCGCCGCCGAATCCAAGAAAGCTACCGACATCCGCGTGCTGGATCTCACCGGCATCACCGCGTTCGCGGACTATTTCGTGATCTGCACGGGCGCCAACGCGCGCAATGTGCAAGCCATCGCCGACGAAGTCGGGCTGCGGCTAAAACACGCCGGCGAACTTCCGTACAGTTTGGAAGGCTATAACCAGGCGGAGTGGATTCTGGCCGATTACGGCAATTTTCTGGTACATATTTTCTCACCGAAATCGCGCGAGTATTACGATCTGGAACGGCTGTGGCGCAACTCCAGGACCGTTGAGATTCCGCCCGCGTGAAGATTTTCCTGTACTACATCGGCAAGCCGCGCGACGCGCACGCGAACGCCATCGCCGCGGATTTCGTCGCCCGCGCCGCGCGTTACGCGCCCTGCGAAATGCGCGAGATCCGGCCGGACCGTATGGACTTGTGGGCCAAACATCCCGCCGCGCGCCGCATTTTTCTGGACCCCGCGGGCAAGGCCATGGATACGGCGGCGTTCGTGGCGCTGGTTTCGCAGGCCGAAATGGAGGGCCGCGACCTGGTCTTCGTGGTGGGCGGCGCGGATGGTCTGCCCGCGGATTGGCGCGCCCGCGCGGACGCGTTGCTCTCGCTCTCCCGCATGACTTTTCCCCACGAGCTAGCGCGCGCCATGCTCGCCGAGCAGATCTATCGGGCCTTCGCCACGCTGCGCGGCCATCCCTACCCGCGATGAGTAGGGCGGCGCATGGTGCCACCCCACTTTTTGCTAACGTAGTTCAATCGATATGTCCTGGTTCAAGAAGGAAAACGCCCCGCCGCCGAAGGTGGCCCGCATCAACGACCCCTCGCGCAAACTGCGCACCGAGGGCCTGTGGCTGAAGTGCGAAGGCTGCCGCCAAATCATCTGGAAGAAAGATCTGGAATCCAACTGGAACGTCTGTCCGAAATGCGGCGCGCACATGCGCATGGACGCGGCCGCGAGGCTGAAGCTGCTGTTCGACGGCGAATACGAGAGGTTCGATACCGAGTTGCGCTCCTCGGACCCGCTGGATTTCTTCGACTCGAAGCCCTATCGCGAGCGCCTGGATGGCATGCGCGCCGCCACGTCGCTTTCCGACGCGCTGATCTCGGCGTCCGGCACGCTCGCCGGGCGGCCCGTGAACATCTGCTCCATGGAGGCGCGCTTCATCGGCGGCAGCATGGGTTGCGTGGTGGGCGAGATGATTACTCGCGCGATCGAACGCTCCATCGCGCGGCGCATACCGCTGGTGATTGTGTCGGCATCAGGCGGCGCGCGCATGCAGGAAGGCGCGGTCAGCCTGATGCAGATGGCCAAGATTTCGGCCGCGCTGATGCGTCTGGACGAATCTCACGTGCCTTACATCAGCGTGCTGACGGACCCCACCACCGGCGGCGTGACGGCGAGTTTTGCGATGCTGGGCGACTTGAACGTCGCCGAACCGGGCGCGCTGATCGGATTCGCCGGGCCGCGCGTGATCGAGCAGACCATCCGCCAGAAGCTGCCGGACGGATTCCAGCGGTCCGAGTTTCTGCTGAAGCACGGGATGCTGGATGCGGTGGTGCCGCGCCTGGAGCTGAAGAGCTATATCTCGACGGCGCTGCGATTCTTCGTGGATTAGTGGGCCTTGACCTATCCCGATTCCGTCCGCTTCCTCTACGCGCTAGGCAACGAGGTCAAGACTGCCAAGCTGGGCCTCGACCGCATCGGCGTATTGCTCGCAGCGCTGGGCCATCCGCAGCGAGCCTGCCGCATCGTACACGTGGCGGGCACCAACGGCAAAGGCTCCACCTGCGCAATGATCGAATCCGGACTGCGCGCCGCCGGATATCGCACGGGACTGTTCACGTCGCCGCACCTGGTGGAGCCTACCGAGCGCATTCAAGTTGCGGGCCATCCGGTGAGCGCCGCCCACTTTGCCGCGGCATTCGATCAGGTCCACGTGTGCGCGGAGACGCTGCTGCGCGAAGATCGCATCGACCTGCATCCTACCTACTTCGAAAGCGTCACCGCCATGGCGCTGTTGCTGTTTTGCGAGTGTGGCGTGGAGTTCGCGGTGCTCGAAGTCGGACTCGGCGGGCGCCTCGACGCAACCAATGTAGTCACACCGGAGCTATGTGTAGTGACCCCGGTGGATTTCGATCACGAAGCGTACCTGGGCAAGAGCCTGGAATCCATTGCCGGAGAAAAGGCGGGGATTCTGAAGCCGGGCGTGCGGGCGGTTTTCGCGCGGCAGCGCGCGGAAGCGAGCGGGGTTTTGGAGGCGCGCGCCGCAGCCCTAGGGGTGGCTGTGACGCACAGCTCCGAAGTGCAAATCTCCGGCGTCGAACTGCATGCGCGGGGCAGCGATTTCCTGTGGGATGCGTTGCCGGTAAGTTGTCCCCTGCCGGGCGAGCATCAGGTGGAGAACGCCCGCACCACCATCGCGGCGCTACGGCAGCTTGGCATCGCGCCCCAGGCCATCGCCCGAGGCATTGCGCAAACCACGTGGCCGGGACGTTTGGAGCGTGTGGCCGTGAATCCGGAAATCGTTCTGGACGGCGCCCACAATCCGGCGAGCGCGCGCGCACTGGCCGATTATCTCGACCGCTTCTACGAACCGCGCCGCGTCTGGCTGATCTACGGCGCGATGCGCGATAAAGCCGTGGAAGAAATAGCGGCCATCCTGTTTCCGCGGGCGGGGCATGTGATCGTGACCGCGCCGGCCCAGGCGCGCGCGTTGCGGCCGGAATCGATCCGCGCGCTGGCCGATCACGATGAGATCCAAGTGGCCGCCAACATTAGGGAGGCGCTGGCCCTGGCTGCGGGCGCGCCCCCCGGCGATGCTATCTTCGTTACCGGATCGTTGTTTCTAGTGGGCGAGGCGCGCGCGCTGCTCGGCGCCGCTTGAACGCGCCCAGACTCACTAAGACCAATCCCAATCCCATCAACATATAGCTGGCAGGCTCCGGGGTGGGCGAAGAAGCCACACTCGTCAACTCACCGTCGTACATCACGCCGAAGGGCGTACCGCTCACCAGTTGGTAGGCGTCGATCACCAAGGTGTAAGTTCCCGCCGCCAGACTCAACGGGATAACCGCGTCGGTGCCGGGCGTGCACCCGATCGCCCCGCTCGCGCAGTGCGTACCCAGAGTGCCGTCGGGCGCTACCAGGGCTGTGCCGCCGCTGCCGTTGCCGCTGTCGACTGTTCCGCTATCGAGCCAAACGCCCGCCGTGTCGTCCGCCCAGACATCCAATGAGCCGGCTGCGGCGCTCGACAACGTGAACGTTTGATAGAAGATCGCCGTCGGAGTTCCGTTGATCGTGGTGGCGGCGGGATTGGCGGGCGACGATGCGCACGAGCCGCCCGAACCGAGCGAATTACAGCCCGTATCGCCGTAGGAAATCCATTCGTAGTCCGCGTTCACCGGGATGGCCCATGAGGCCGCCGCCAAAACACTGGTATTGGTTCCGGTTATGTTATTGCTTCCGGTGCCTGCCGAGCTCCAGATGTCGATGGTTCCGGCCGAGGCCACCAGAGCCGATACGAATAAGCCCAACCCGATAGTTCTAAATCCTGCCGCCATTTTCATATAAATATTCTCCTGTCAGTAATCTACCCCGCATGGGCGTTGGGCCAAAGCAACTATTGACCGCTTAATACCGGTACTTTTCTTAGGCGGTTTTGTGACCGTTTTCCTCGTGGGGCAAGCCTTCGGGATGGGCCTGCGGCCCACGAATCGCGATGAAAACCGGTGCGAGGCCTTGGGGGGCGGGCTTAAGCCCGCGCGGGGATTTATCCCCGCTGGCGGCTTTTAAGGCCGCCGCTTTGCTCCGCTTGCAGAAGCGCCTTCAAAAAGGAGGTGGGTTTCCGGCCCTTGACGAGCGTATACATATCTGTATACCATCGGACGTGACCAGCAACGAGCTCAAGCGCTGGCTGGCGTCTCGCGGTTGCACCTTCGAGGAGGGAAGCAAGCATACGAAGGTGTTTTACGAGGGCAAATGCACGCTCCTGCCTCGGCATGGCTCACGAGAGGTTAAGACAGGTACGGCTGAAGGCATCAAAAGGAAATTGGGGCTGAAGTGAGGAGGTTTAGATGTTGAGCTATCCCGCGCAGTTTACACCGGAGGGTCGAGGGTTCGTAGTGACCTTTCCTGACATCCCGGAGGCCATTACGGACGGGGACTCCGACGCGGAAGCGATGGAATTCGCGGTGGACGCGATCATTACGATGTTCACCGAATACATCAAGCGCCGCCGCGCCATTCCGCGGGCAAGTAAACCGCGCGGCAAGGACATGCGTACCGTGTTCCTTCCCGCGCTTGAGGAAGCCAAGATCCGGCTCTATGAAGCCATGCGCCAGGCCGGCGTGCGCAAGTCCGAACTGGCCCGCCGCATGGGCCTGCAAAAGAGCCAGATCGACCGCCTGCTCGACCTCCGCCACCGCTCGCGCCTCGACCAGATCGAGGCGGCCCTGGCCAAGTTGCATAAGCGCCTGGTCGTGAGCGTCGAGGATGTGCCGCGCCCGCCGCGCAAAGCCGCGTAGGCCATGTTTTTCAGCCGCCTCCGCGCCTACTTGCTGATCGACCCGCTCATTGTCGTCGCGACGGTGGCGCTCGGGCTTGCCTCCATGGTGGCATCCGCATTCGATAAACGCGGCCGCACGCAACACGCCATCGCGCAGTGGTGGGCGCGCATCTTGCTGGCGGTCAGCGGCGCGTGCATCCGCATCGAGGGATTGGAAAAGCTCGACCCGGCCGCGGCCTACGTGCTGGTAGCCAATCACACCAGCTACATGGATACGCCCGCGGTGCTGCTGCTCCCGCTGCAAATCCGCTTCTTCGCCAAGGGGGGACTGTTCCGCATTCCGCTCCTCGGCGGACACCTGCGGCGGGCGGGACATCTGCCGGTGGTGCGCGAGAACCCCCGGGCGTCGCTCAAGAGCCTCACCGAGGGCGCGCGGCTGGTGCGCGAGCGCAGCGTCTCGGTGGTGCTGTTCCCGGAAGGCGGCCGGTCGCCCGACGGGCTGCGCGAGTTCAAGGAAGGCGCGGCGTACCTGGCCATCAAAGCGGGCGTTCCCGCGGTGCCGATCGGGATCGCCGGCATGCGGCAGGTGCTGCCCATGGGATCGCTCCACGTCCGGCCGCACGCCGTCACCATGCGCATCGGCGATCCGATTCCCACGGCAGGCATGCGCCTCGATGCGCGCGCCGAGTTGAACCAGACGCTGCGGCGCCAGGTCGCCGAGTTGATCGGGAAGCCGGAGGAGTAACCTATGCTATCGATCCGCCTATTTGCGTGCCTTTTCTGCTGCGCGGCATCATTCGCGCAGAACTTACCCACCACCGGCACAACTCCGCCGGAACTGGCTTCTTTCGATGCCACCATGACCAGTTTGATGTCCACATACGCGGTGCCCGGCGCCGCGCTGGCCGTGGTGCACAACGGGCAACTCGTTCTGGCGCGCGGATACGGCTATGCCGACGTCGATTCCCAAACGCTCGTGCAGCCGGCCTCGCTCTTCCGGATCGCCAGCATCACCAAGCCCCACACCGCCGCGGCCATCTTGAAGTTGATCGAACGGGGCGAACTCTCCCTGGGCGACCGCGCTTTTCAGATCCTCTCGAACATCCAGCCGCTGCCTCGCGCCACGGAAGATCCGCGGATCGCCGAGATCACCATTCTGGAACTGCTCAACCACACCAGCGGATGGTACGGCGAAGCGGACGGCACCGGATACGATCCGATGTTCGATGTCGTAAACATCGCCAACCAGGCAGGCGTCACGCCGCCGGCGGATTGCCGCACCATCGTCAGTTACATGTTAGGCCGGCCATTGGACACTGACCCTGGAACCTATTACTCATATCTGAATTTCGGCTACTGCGTTCTCGGCCAGGTGATCGAGCAGGTGACGGGAGAGACCGTGGAGTCGTTCGTCACGGCCAATGTCACCGGCCCGTTAGGCAATGATCGCACTCAGTTCGGCGCGACACTGACGGCTTTGCCCGGAGAGGTAACCTACTACGGCTATCCGGGCGAGGCGCTGGCCCCCTCCGTGTTCCCCACCGGCCCGGCGCTGGTGCCATGGCCTTACGGCGGATACTCGCTGGAGGCCAACCACGCCAACGGCGGACTGGTCAGCAGCGCCATCGACCTGCTGCGCTTCCTGACTTCCGTGAACGGTTCCCGCGATCCTCAGTTCTTTGCGACTCCAGTCAACGGTTTCCCAGGCTATGTGCCGCCCTCTGGTCCGGGCTGGACCTGGTACTTCGATGGCTCGCTGCCCGGCAACAACGGCGGGTTGATGCTGCTGACCGATCAGTCCGCCATTTGCTATCTCACCAACACGCGGCCGGCGTCGTCGACTAACTTCTTCAACGATTTCACCAATCAACTTACCACCGACGCCCAGCAAGTGACCGGTTGGCCCTCTACCGACTTGTTTCCGCAATTTCAGACCAGCTTCAGCATCGTACATGCGGCCGATTTCCAAGTGCTGGCCGTGGCGCCCGATGAGTTGGTCACGCTGTTCGGCGTCAATCTGGCCGGGGCGTCGGTGAACATCCGGGATTCCACCGGACTCTCGTCCCCCGCGCAAGTGCTCTATGCATCGCCTGGCCAGATCAATCTGGTTATGCCCGGGGCCGCCGCTCCGGGCGTGGCCACTGTCACCGTGAAAAATGGCGCGGGAACGCTTTTCTCGACAACGGTCCAAATCGATTCGGTCTCGCCGGGCATCTTCACGGCGAACTCGACCGGCGCAGGCGTTCCGGCAGCGCTGGCGGCCCGTTATTCGGCCAACGGCACCATCGCGCCGGTGTCCGTTTTTCAGTGCGCGGATACCGGATGCGTCCCGGCGCCGATGAGCGTGGGCGCTTCCACCGACCAATTGATTGTGTCGCTTTTTGGCACGGGGCTGCGCGACGCCAGCAGCGCCGTCGCGGCTACCATTAACGGGCAGTCTGCGCCGGTCCTGTATGCCGGCGCGCAGGGCCAATTCGCCGGTCTCGACCAGATCAACGTGCGAGTACCTTTCGCGCTGGCGGGAAGCGGCGCCGTGCCGCTGCAACTCAGCGTGGACGGCCGGCAGTCCAACGTCGTCACCATCGACATCCAGTGACCGCCTGTGGGGCGGGCCTCCAGGCCTGCGCGGGTTCTCCAGAGCCCGCTCTTCGGCGAGCCCCCGCCCTACCGGTTCGCCGGGTCAAGTCCATCCCACAGCGCGCGGACCATACCCCGCACCAGCTTCGGTTCGAACCGGCCGCCATGCGCACCCAGCCGCTCGAAAAACGGGATAGAGTGTGCGGTGGACCAGATCAGCAGCGCCGCCGCGCCGGGGTCCACCGCGCCGAGCCGTCCGGCGCGCTGCTCCCGCATCAGAAATTCCACTAGTTGCCTGCGCAGCAGCAGCATGGGCGAGCCCGGATGCCGCTTGGCGAACTCCTCGAAACGAAAACTGGGATGCGCCATCAAAGGCAGCAACACCGGCAGCGTCTCGCGGAAGTAATCGATCATCGCGAAGGTGATTTTCTCCAGCAGTGCGCGTCCCTTCGACCGGGACCGTTGCAGCAGCCGATTCAGGTCCCCCGGAGGCGGAATCATGGCCGCGAAGAACAACTCTTCCTTCGTGCGGAAGCGTTGGAAAATCACACCCTCGGACACGCCGGCGCGGCGCGCGATTTCCCTGGTGGACGCAGCGAAGCCTTCCTCCACGAACGCTTGCCGCGCCACTTCGAGCAGATCGTCGTCGGATATGGTCTTATTTCTGCCCATGCGGATTCATGGCTTGCGGGCCAGGAAGTACAGCGTGGCGGGCCGTGTACCGGATTCTACCACCTGGAATCCCGCATCCCGCAAAAAGCCCGTCCAGCGGTCGAGGCCGGGAAGGCGTGTATGCATAAATAACGGACCCCAAGTGAACTTCACCCACAGGTCTTTGGCGATCACCATCAACAGAAACTGGCCGCCCGGTTTCAATACGCGGCGCGCCTCGCCGAGCGCCTGGGTGCGGCCATCGCGATTCAGGTGGTCGATGGCGTAAGCGCTCACCACCGCGTCGAAGGACTCCGATGCGATGGGCATCTGGCGCATATCGCCGGCCTGAATGCCTGCGCGCTCGGCCACGCCGGCGGCATGCAGATTTTCGAGCAGCCTGTCGCGTCCCTGATCGGGCACTTGCTTGCCGTCCTGCCGGTCGCCGAAGTGGCGCACGTATTGGTCGCTGAAGCTGTCCAGCGCCACCACGAACGCGCGTGGGCGCGCTTCGAGAACCATCAGGGTCGAGCGGCCAGTGCCGGCGCCCATGTCGAGCACCCGCCCGCCGCCGGAGGGCAGAAACGATTCGGTGGGCAGGGACGCGCGTCCGTTCATGTTCAGCCGGGTTTGCACGGTGGCGAAGGCGGCCAGCGACCAAAGCGTCACGGCGCCGAGGAGGGCCAGCAGCAGTTTGGGCCACTTGCGGGCGAAGCCCAACCATAGGAGCGGCAGCGCGATGGCCGTCACCGCCAGGTGTCCGAAGGTCCAATACCAGGCGTAGCCGAAGTTTATATGTGAGTGCATACTTATTTATAGCACACAGTTGTGGGGCAGGATGGCATCCTGCGGGACGATTGCCAATCGGCCCTGCCGCAGCCGGCGCTCTTGACGAGGCCTTCCAACTGAAGCCCACCCAACTTGCTAGGATTATCAAGATGCCCTTATGAATTCACCGAGGAAAAGAAAAGCCACAACGCTGGACCAGGAACGAATCGATCGGCTCGTAGTCTCGCAGGCGAGCGACGAATCGGCCTGGGACGCGGCCGTGCGGGTGAAGCGGTCGGAGCCGGCCGCCATCTCGCTGCCCGGCGAATTGGCGGCGCGAGCGGCATTTCTGGCAAGTTGTATCGGGAAGCCGGTATTGACAAGTGGGTCGAGCGGGTTGTCCCGCGAGAGAGTCGAGCTTGAAGGAATTCGCTTTCAAGGAGACGAAGAAAAGCTCGCATTGTAACAGCCCATTTGCCACGACCTACCGCAGCGCTGGGCAGTGTCCTCACGCCGCGGGCGCCTCTTGGAGAGCACGCCAAGCCAAGAAGGAGGCAATGCTTGACGGACCCAGGACTAAACCGGCGGTTCAATCGGCGCCGGCCACGGTCACGCCTTCCGAAATCCGCGGCGCCAGCCCCTATGCGCCCCATATCCCTGGCCCAAAATAGACAGCTAAACAACTGATGATAAACACTTTAAAGAACTTTGGCTTTGTTCGTTTGAAACAGCCTTTCTCCGAAAACCATCCCCCCAACGGCCGCTCTCCGCGACCCCACTGCTATACTGAAATGTGACACGGATCGCTCGACAGCACTGCCCGTTGGACCCTTTCAAGCGTGCCCCTAGAAGCACCAACCAACCCCTTTCGCAAATTGGTTTCGTCATTTTTGGAATCATAAGTAAACAAACCACTTATTGGCTTTGTTCCGCCAGAAAAGCAAATTCGCGCCAAAAATGAGCCCCCAGGAATACATCCGGATTCGCGGCGCGCGCGTCCACAACCTCAAGAACATCTCGCTCGCCCTCCCCCACAACCAGTTGACCGTAATCACCGGTGTCTCCGGCTCCGGCAAATCCTCTCTGGCCTTCGACACCATCTACGCCGAGGGCCAGCGCCGCTACGTCGAGTCGCTCTCCGCCTACGCCCGCCAGTTCCTCGAGCGCATGGAAAAGCCCGCCGTCGAAGATATCGACGGCATCGCCCCCGCCATCGCCATCCGGCAGAAAAATACCAGCCGGAATCCGCGCTCCACCGTCGCCACCTCCACCGAATGCTACGACTTCTTGCGGCTGCTGTTCGCCCGCGTCGGCCGCACTTTTTGCCCCAACTGCGAAACGCGCGTCGAGCGCGACACGGTCGATCAAGTCGCCCAGCGCCTGCTCGCCCTGCCAGCAGGATCGCGCTGGTATGCGCTGTTTCCCGTCAGCACGGAACAGCATCCCGATACGAAAGCCCTGCGCGACCATCTCTTCGACCTGCGCAAAAAAGGCTTCAGCCGGCTCTTCCAGGCGGGCCGCACGTTCGAATTCTCCACGCCCGAATCGCTGCTGGATATCGATTTTTCGAAGCCGGTCTTCGTGCTGGTCGACCGCCTCGTCATCCCCGCCGAGCAGGGTCCCGAATTGCGCCAGCGCATGGTCGATACGGTCGAAATCGGTTATCGCGAAGCAGGTGAGATTGTCCTCGAACCTGCCGGTGGGGCAGGCGCTTCCGCCTGCCAACTCCTCCGTTTCAGCGAAAAATTCGCCTGCAAACAGTGTGGCCTCACCTTCGTCGAACCCGAGCCGCGCCTGTTCAGCTTCAACAATCCTTTCGGCGCATGCCCCCGCTGCCAGGGCTTCGGCAACACCATCGACTTCGACATGGACCTGGTCATCCCGGACAAGAACAAGTCGCTCGAAGACGGCGCCGTCGATCCCTGGACCAAGCCCAAATACCGTTCCTGGCTGGGCAACTTCCGCAAGACCGCGCGCAGCAAAAACGTGCGCCTGACCGTCCCCTTTTGCGACCTCACCGAAAAGGAGCAGGAGTCGGTCTTCGCCGCTATCCGCAACTTCTTCGATTTCCTTGAAACCAAGAAATACAAGCTGCACGTGCGCGTCTTCCTCAGCCGTTACCGCGGCTACGCGCTGTGCCCCGAATGCCGCGGCGCGCGCCTGCGCAAAGAAGCGCTCTACATTCGCGTAACCGGCCGCAATATTTACGATGTCGTGCGCATGAACATCGCCGAAGCGCAGGCCTTCTTCGAAGCGTTGCAACTTTCACCCGAAGAAACCGCCATTGCCGACAAAATCCTGGTCGAGATCCGCCAGCGTCTCAAGTTCCTCAACGACGTCGGTCTCGATTACTTGACTCTCGAGCGCCTCTCGGCCACGCTCTCCGGCGGCGAAGCGCAGCGCATTCAGCTCGCCACCTGTCTGGGATCGCGCCTGGTAGGCTCCTGTTATGTGCTCGACGAGCCTTCCATCGGACTGCACCCGCGCGATACCGGGCGGTTGATCCGCATCCTGCATGAGCTGCGCGAAATCGGCAATACCATCCTGGTAGTCGAGCACGATCCCGACGTCATGCGCGCCGCCGACCACATTGTGGACCTGGGGCCGGGCGCGGGCGAGCACGGCGGCGAAATCGTCTACGAAGGTTCCTTCCCCGCCCTGCTGCGCGACGGACAGTCGCTCACCGGCTGCTATCTTCGTGGCGAGATGCGCGTGGCCATCCCCACCGTGCGCCACGCCATCACGCGCGCTAAGCGGCTGCGATTCTTCGGCGCGCGCACGCACAACTTGAAGAACATCGACGTCGAGATTCCGCTGGGCGCAATGGTGGTGATCACCGGTGTATCCGGTTCCGGCAAATCCACGCTGGTGCACGATGTAATCTACCGCTCCATGCAGGCGCTGCACAAAGCTCCCGCGGCCGAAGCCCCCTCGCTCCTGCCCGATGAAGAGTCCGTTGAGCCGGCGTTGAAGCTCGCCTGCCGCAAGATCGAAGGCGCGGAGCCGATCCGCGAGACCGTCATGATCGATCAGTCGCCCATTGGCCGCACGCCGCGCTCCAACCCGGTGACTTACATCAAAGTCTTCGACCTGATTCGCGCCCTGTTCGCCTCCACGCGCGACGCTGAAAAGCGCGGCTACACCGCCGGCCACTTTTCGTTCAACATTCCGGGCGGACGCTGCGAAACCTGCCAGGGCGATGGCACCGTCACGGTCGAGATGCAGTTTCTGGCGGATGTCGAGTTGATCTGCGAGGAGTGCAAGGGCACCCGCTTCAAAACCGGCATTCTCGATATTCGCTTCAACGGGCTGAACGTACACGAAGTGCTGCAACTGACCGTCGACGAAGCCATCGAGTTTTTCGGCGGCCAGAAGCGCATCACGCAGAAGCTGCAAGTGCTGGCCGATGTGGGCCTCGGCTATCTGCGGCTCGGACAATCCGCCACCACGCTTTCCGGCGGCGAAGCGCAGCGTGTGAAGCTGGCCGCGCACCTGTCGCAGCCCTCCTGCGCGGGCACGCTGTATATCTTCGACGAGCCTACCACCGGCCTGCACTTCGACGATATCGCCAAGCTGTTGGCGGCCTTCGCGCGTCTGATCGAAAACGGCGCGAGCCTGTTGATCATCGAGCACAACCTGGAAGTGATCAAAGCGGCGGACTGGGTGATCGACCTGGGCCCCGAAGGCGGCGATCGCGGCGGCTACGTGGTGGCCACCGGCACGCCCGCGCAAATCGCCAAGGCGCAGGGTTCCTATACCGGCCAGTTCCTGGCGGCGCATGGCGCCCCACGCGTAGAATAGAAGTATGTGGGCGTTCGCCGCGGTCCTGTTCTTCCTGCAAGCCCCGGACTACATGGCCGAAGGCATGCAAGCCCTGGATGGCGCTAAGTACGACCATGCCGCCGAACTGTTCAACAAGGCAGTAGCGGCCGACCCCAAGGATTACGCGGCCCATTTCCACCTGGCGCTTTCCTATAGCATGCTGAAGCGAGATACTGAAAGCGCCGCCGAATACAAAAAGGCGCTGGAGTTGAAACCCGGCCTCTACGAAGCCGAACTGAACCTCGGTATTCTGCTGATTCGCGATAAGGAGCCGGCCGATGCGGCGCCGTATTTGCAACAGGCCGTGGATCGGAAGCCCAAGGAATTCCGGCCGCGCCTGTATTGGGCGCAAGCGCTGCTCGATGCGGGCGACGCCGCCAAGTCCGCGGAGCAATACCGCGCCGCGCTGGATCTGAATGCCAAATCCGCCGCCGCCGAATTGGGCCTGGCGCACGCGCTCGCCAAACAGGTCCGCCTGGCGGACGCCGTGCCGCATTTCCGGGCCGCCGCGCAGCTCGACCCGAACTATCGCGATGGCTTGTTGGAACTCGCCGGCCTGTTCGAGAAGAGCCATCAGAACGCCGAAGCCATCGCCATCTACCAGGAGTTCCCGGAGAATGCGGGCGCACAGGAGCATGTCGGGCAACTGCTGCTCGAAAGCAAGCATTCGGCGGAAGCCATCGCCCCGCTCGAAGCCGCCATGCAGAAGGACCCTACGCCGGCCAACCGGCTGGCCCTGGCTACCGCGTATCTGTTCGACAAACAGTTCGCCAAAGCGCTGCCGCTGCTAGACCAAAGTGTCGCCGCGGAGCCCGGTAATTATTCGCTGCGCATGATGTATGGGCGCGGCCTGCGCGATTCGAAAAAGTACGATCCCGCGGCGCAGCAGTTCTTTCAAGCCACCAAGCTGCAGCCGGACTCGCGCGATGCGTGGAACGAGCTGGCGGGCATGTTGTACCTGTTGGAGAAGTATCCCGAGTCGCTCGGGGCGCTGGACCGCGCGCACCAGTTGGGCGACGATGCGCCGGGAAATTACTACTTCCACGCGATTACTTACGACAAGTTGCGCGCGTTGAAGCCGGCGCTCGAATATTACCGGCAATTCCTGGCCCGCAGCGACGGCAAGTTTCCGGATGAAGAGTGGAAAGCCCGGCAGCGCGCCAAGCTGCTCGAAAGGGAGCTGAGCAAAAAGTGACCTCGCACCTACTGCTGGCGGTCGTGCTTCTCAGCGGCTTGCTGCGCGCCGATGCGGAACAGGTTAAGGGCGAGCCCAGCCTGGAAAAGCGGTCGGCAATGGCGTTGGACCATGCGTTCGACGCATTGACTCTGGCTCGCGACGCGTACGCTAAGGGCCAGAACGCGGAAGTAGACAAGTGGGTAAAGGAAATTCAGGAATCCGTGGCGCTGGCGGAAACGTCTCTGCATGAGACGGGCAAAAATCCGCGCAAGAGCCCCAAGTGGTTTAAGCATGCGGAGAGTGCCACGCGCGACCTGCTGCGCCGGTTGGATGCGTTTCAGCAGGGCATGGACAACGGGGATCGTCCCATGCTCGACGCCGTGAAGGCCAAGGTCCAGCAGGTGCATGACGATCTGTTGGAAGGAGTGTTGGAGGGCAAACAGAAATGAAGACTTTGCTGGTTTGCGTGCTGTTGGCCGCGCCCCTCGCGGCGCAGCAACAGCGGGATTACCTGACTGTGGACGAGGGCGACCAGATCCGCAAGGCGCAGGATCCCAACGAGCGCATGACGCTCTATATTCACTTCGCCAAGCAGCGGCTCAGCCAGGTGGATCATTGGCTGGCCAAGGAAAAGGCGGGGCGCTCGGTCCTGATCCACGACGCTTTGGACGACTATGCGAATATCATCGACGCCATCGATGCGGTGGCCGACGACGCTCTGCAGCGCCGCCTGAATGTCAAAGTGGGCCTGACGACCGTGGTCACCGCCGAGTCGGAGATGCTGCTCGCCCTGCAGAAAATCCAGGACAGCCAGCCGAAGGATGAGTCGCGTTACGATTTCGTCCTCAAGCAATCCATCGACGGGACCAACGACAGCCTGGAATTGGCGCGGCAAGATCCTGTGGCGCGCGCCGCGGCGATCGCGGCCAAGCAGGCCAAGGAGAAGAAGGAACGCGAGGCCGAAATGTCGCCCACCGAGCGCGACGCCAAGCATGCCGAGGAAGCCAAAGCGGACAGAGAGAAGGAAAAGAAGAAAGCGCCCACGCTGCTGCGTCCGGGCGAGACGGTCACCGGTCAGCCGCCACAGCAGCAGTAGGATAGGACCAGGCGCAGATCGCGCAGAAACATGAAAGTGCGAAGATCCTTACGCGGCGTCGAAGCTCGGCTCTCAGGCAAGGCAAACTGTCCGGCTTCGCAATTTAGCGGCTTTTGCTCTTGCTGGGCCACGACATCGAAATCACAGCTAAGGGCACATACCACGGACCGAATGCGGATGGCCAGGACCAGCCGCGGTTGGACAGACGCATGTGCCTGTCCAGGGAAGCTTCGGTCCACCAGGTAGCGGGTTCTGGAGAACCCGCGCTGGCCTGGAGGCCCGCCCCACCTACCGCCGCACCCCGGCGTCGCTCTGCGCGGCAACCGGCACCGTCGCCGAAGCCTTGGCTCCGTTTTGCGGATTCCAGACCGTCACCGACAGTTGGTCGCCCGCCGCCATGGGGCACACTCCGTTTTGATTCACGTTCGCCACCACCGATATGGCGGTGTCCGACCACTCGCCGATCTGCAAAGTGCAGGGATCTCCAGTAAGGCCCGCGCTCCAGTTCTGGGTGGTGTCCGCTATCTGCACGAAGTTTGAATTGCCCTGGTAGGGCAGCCCGAGTGGAAAGTTGCCAAAACCGCCGGCTGTCGCGAGGATGCTGATGGGCGGCTGGGATTGAACGACAACCTGATCGCATCCCGGCAGGGCGCATTGCGTCGTCACCGCCGCGATCTGCGGGGTAGCCGGCACCTGCACGCCACACTGGGGGGATACCTCTCCCGGGCCCGAAGGCAACACGTCGCAGGATCCCGGCCCAGTTATAGGGCTGGCGGCCGGCGGCAGGTTGGCCGGCGTGATGTAGTCGAACACCGGCGCGTACAGGCCCATCAGGCCCGCGCCCTTGGTGGTGGCTTGCCCCGTCTTATAAGGAACGTTTTCGCCCGCGCAAGTGAACGAACTGGCCGGCAAGATGTTCCGTATCATGATCTGGTTCAACAGTTGATAGTTGCCGCCGGTGGTTGTGGTCAGATCGATCCATGTGTATCCATTCGCGGCCGTCGCTTGCGAGGGTTGCGCTACACCGGTGCCCACAATCACCGTGACATAGCCGTTGGGATCCTGAATCAGGGGGTTGCATTTGACGATCGAGTTGGCTGGGCAACTGTCGGGCAGGCTGGCCAGCGTGGTTCCGCCGGGTATATCGAACGACAGACTCATATAACGCATCTGTTCGTTGCCGGATCGCGAGCAACCCGTGGTACATGGGGTCGGCGGCGTGGTGGGGACGCGAAAACGTATGCGCATCACCTCGCCCGCATTGGCCAGCGTCTGTGGAAGTCCTGAGGGCACATAGGCGTACGTGTAGCTGCCATCCGGAAGCGGGCCTGGAATATACTCGTCGCCGCGCACGATTTGAATCTGGCTGGACGGGATAATGCCCCAGCATTGGGTGGACTGCCAATTCGCGTAAACGTTGTGCTCCTGAACCTGGTTCTGGTTCAACCAGGTATTGCCCGTATCGTTATCGGCTGTCAGGATGTTCATGGCGTTCACCATGGAAGCCGGGTAGGCGCACCCGGAAGCCACGTCGCGCACGATGATGTGCGGCACGTTGGCAGCGGAAGCAGGTGTGAGATCCAGATAGTTGCGGATCAGAATCGCTCCCGACGTATTGGGATCGGAGTGTTCCGGCGTGTCGATCTGGTGCGGCGGCAGCGTGGGGTTGTCGTGGAAGAAGGCCGCATCCAGATTCCAGTTCATGAACGGATGGCGCACGGTGCCGTCCAGGGCATTCACGCCGACATTGTAACCGGGAGTCATGCAGCCCGTCTCGAGAGTGCCGGGGCTCCCTCCGAGATTAATGGGCACCGCGTATTGTTGCCCGGCGACGAACGCCACCCCCGGCAGAAAGGGATTGACGCCCGTCGCCGTCAAGGGCACAATATCAACATCCGTCAGGCTCTGGCTGACGGCGGAATGATCGTCGTTGATATCGACTGAAAAATAGCGCGCATTCGGGAACGCTCCCACGATGACGAGCTGGTAAGGGGGAATGTTCGGGTTGATCTGGAAAAAGATCTTGTTGTACACGGTGTCCGTATCCCCCCATTCATTGGCGGAGCCGTGCCCAGTTGCAAAATCGACCCAATAGCATTTCTTGTCGAAGTTGGTGAAAAAATCGCCTTTCTTGAACGACCCAGGATCGAACTGCGTCGGACAAGGCTTGGCGTGCGCGGGCGCCGGCAACCAGGCGAAACCGGCGGAGATCAGGCAGGCTATAAAGAGCCTCTTCATAGTGGCTTGGCCTTTCTTATTCGCTTTGCCGCGACTCGTCTCCGATTTAAGGCCCCGAGGGCGATTCAGCAGTGCTGGAGTTTCTTAAGCTACCAGTCTTCGTCCAGTATACACCAGCGCATTTTGGCGGTCGCCGGAATCGGTACTAATCGGCTAACAATTTCAAATGCCGATTTGCGGGACGCTCGGGATTTTTGCCCAAAAACACCCGCAAATTAGGGTATAGTAGTACTGGAACAGGAGGCGGTGCTTCGGCTCTTCGAACCCCGCCTCCGCGCTCCGCGCTAGACTGGCCTTAGGTGCCCCGCAACATCTTGATATCCGCCGGCGAGGCCTCCGGCGATCTCTACGCCGCCCTCTTGGTAGACGAGCTCCGCCGCATTTGGCCGGACGCGCACTTCTTCGGTTGCACCGGCCCCCGCATGCGCCGCGCCGGCGTAGAGACCATCGTAGACACCGCCAGCCTGGCGGTCGTCGGCCTAGTCGAAGTGGTCGCCCACATTCCGCGTATCTACGCTGAATTCCGCAAGCTGCTCGCCGCCGCCCGCAGGCGCCGCCCGGAACTCGCCATCCTCACGGATTCCCCCGATTTCCACCTGCGCCTCGCCCGTAAGCTGCACCGCCAGGGTATCCCCATCGTGTACCTGGTGGCGCCGCAGGTGTGGGCCTGGCGCAAGGGACGCCTGCCCGGCATGCGCCGCACCCTCCGCCACGTGCTCTGCATCTTCCCCTTCGAAGAGGAGTTTTTCCACCGCCACGGCCTGCCGGCCACCTACATCGGCCACCCCCTGGTGGGCATGGTGAAGCCCACCCTCCCGCGCGTCGAATTTTTTCGGAAACACAGACTTCCTCCAGGCCGTCCATTGATTACAGTGTTACCTGGAAGCCGTCGGGGAGAAGCCGCCCGGCATTTGCCGCCCCTGTTGGACGCCATAGGGCGGCTCTATCGCGAACAAGCCGCTAGCTTTATCCTGCCCGCTTCGGCGACGGCCGGCGTTGGATTTTTCGAGGAACGGATCGGCGGGGCTCCCATTCAAGTCATCGACGGGGAAAATTGGGACTCCATCGCGCATGCCGACCTCGCCCTGGCCGCCAGTGGTACTGTTACCGTGGAAGCGGCCCTGCTCGGTACGCCGATGGTTACGTATTATAAGGTGACGGCCGCGAGCTGGCTGATTGGCCGCATGTTGGTGCGGGTGCCTTTTTATTCAATGGTGAACTTAATCGCGGGGCGCGCGGTGGTGCCCGAGTTGATGCAATCGAACTTTAACGGTGAGCGTCTGGCCGCCGAAGCCCAACGGCTGCTGGGCGATGCCGGCGCGCGTGCCCAAATGCGCGCGGACCTCGCCGCAGTGGCCGCCCGCCTCTCCCCGCCATCGGAGCCAATGGCTCGCGCCGCCGCCATAATCCGCGACCTCATGGAAGGACAACTCACCCATGCTTAACAGTCGGACAGGCCCATTGCCTGTCATTCTCGCCTGCCTGTCAATCGCCGCCCTAACCGCCTCCGCTCAAACGCAAGAGCGCCGCGCGCGTATCCGCGTCGAAAACTACACCATCGACGCCGAAATCCAGCCCGCAACTCAATCTCTCATCGCCGCCGCCGAGGTGCGCTTTGTCCCTCTGGACAACAACGGCAGCTCAGCCACCTTCGAGTTGAACAACGCGATGACCGTCTCGCGCGTCCTCGATGCCAAGGGCGCCGCAATTAACGACACCCACAATTCCCAGGATTCCACCGTCCGCCTGAGCTTCGATCCGCCCCTGCCCAAAGGCCAGCCCGCCACTGCGAAGTTTATCTATGAAGGGCGCCTGAGCGGCAACGAAGAGTCCCCCGTTTACGGCATCAAGTTCGCCGCCATCCACCCCGACTATGCCTTCCTGCTGTATCCCGCGCGCTGGTTCCCCATCAGCGGTTACACTACGGACCGCTTCACGGCGGACTTGCATATCACCGTGCCATCCGGATACCAGGTCCTCGGCAGCGGCCTCGACACGCACCAGGAAGCCGGCGGCAAAATGGTCTACAGCTTTCATTTCGATCACCCGTCTTTTCCCGGAAGCATTGCCATCGTGCGCGATCCCGGCGTCAAGGCTTCCGCCGAGGGCGTCACCACCACCCTGTACTTCCGCGGCGACGAAAAGGGCATGGCGCAGCAGTATGGCGAGCAAGTCGGCCAGATGATGTCCTACTTCACGGGCGATTTCGGTCTGCCGCCCAATGCCAATCTCAGCGTCGTGGAGACCGAAAACGGCGCGCCCAACGGATACGCCGCGCCCGGTTTGATCTTCCTGAATCCGCACGCCATCGGCAAGCAGGTTGGCACGAAATTGTTAGCCAACCAAGTCTCCCGCCAGTGGTGGGAAATGCTGGTATCGCCCGCCACCCGCAATCATCTCTGGCTCACCAATGGTTTGGCGGCCTATTCCGAACTCCTCTGGACGGAGCATACCGCCGGCCCGGGCGCGCTCGAATCGGCATTCCGCGACGATGCCGTGGAGTCCTTAACGGTGGATAACGTCCCCGTCATCCAATCGGCCCGCATGGAAGACTATTCGCCGGAACTGTGGGCGCTCACCGGCAGTAAAGGCGCAGCCGTCCTGCACATGCTGCGATTCGTCATCGGCGATAAGGCCTTCATGGAGACATTGAAGGAGTATGCCACCCGCTACAGTTGGAAATCGGCCACCACCGAGGACTTCAGGAAGATCGCCCAGGACGTTTCCAAGCAGGATCTCGGCTACTTCTTCATCCAGTGGATCGAATCCTCGGGCGCGCCCGAATTCAAGCTGGAGTACACCATTTACCGCACCCAGAAGGGTTTCCGGGTAATGGGCAAGGTAGCGCAGGATCTGGATACTTTCCGCATGCCGGTGGATCTGAAGATTGAGACCGAGGGCAATCCCGAAGAAAAACGCGTCGAAGTGGTGGGGACGTCATCGGAATTCACGGTCGACTGTTTCGGCAAGCCGAAAAACGTGATCATCGACCCGGACCGACGCCTGCTGCGCTACAACAACCAGGTGCGCACGGCCGTAGCCGTCCGCCGCGGCGAGCAGTTCATGGAGGTGGGAGAATTCGCCGATGCGCTGAAGGAATATCAGAAGGCGCTGGAGAACAACCGCAACAGTTCCATGGCGCACTACCGCATCGCCGATGTGTTCTTCATGCAGAACAATTATCAGTCGGCCGCCAACGAGTTCCGCGAAGCGCTGAACGGCGACTTGGAACCCAAGTGGATCGAGGTCTGGGCGGAAATCCACCTAGGTATGATTTTCGATATCACCGGCCAGCGCGACCGCGCCGTGAACGAATACAACCTGGCGGTGCGCACGAAGGATAATACGCAGGGGGCGCAGGAAGAGGCGGCTAAGTATTTGAAGAAGCCGTATGAGCGCAAGAAGAGTCCGGAAGCCGAGCAATGACCGATCGCCCGCGCCCGCGCAGCTAAATATCCCGTGCCACGCGAAAACCGATTCGCTTCCCATCCGGAATCGCGCGGATTCGAGGCGGATCATGTACTCAAGCGAGCCGGTCGCGGCGCGATGCCGGCTAACGGACGCCTGAGCGGAGGCCGCGATCTGGCCGAGGCGATGCTTCGAAGGGATGCAGCAGCCGCGCTGGGGAGGTGTCATCCCCCGGAGGCCCCAGCGTGATGCGCCGACACCCGGCGTATGTCCGCCTCAGCACGCAGACCCTGGACGACGCGACGGAACGCGTCGCGCTCTTTCATGGCGCCAGAAACTCCTCGATGATATTCCGTACGTCCGCTAGAGGTGCAACGCCTTCGGGCTCCCGGGCGCGGACCTCGGCGACGTGGAAACCGAAAGGCGTGCGAAAGACTGGGCTGCGCTGGCCCGGCTTCATCGCGAACACGACAGTGTCGAACTCCTCGACCATCTGACCGCGCGGGAAGAACCCTAAAGATCGCCACCGCCATCCTTGCAGTCGGAATGCCGCTCGACGACCGCCGAGAACGGTTCGCCACGCTGCAGCTCGGCGAGCGCAGCCTCGATCCCTGCGCGGGCCTCGTCTTCGGTTTGTGCTCCGTCCAAGTGCCGCACAATGTGGGCCACGTGTACCCTCTCGGGGCGGCGGAAATTGTGCTCTTCGGTCTTGTAAAATCGGGCGACCTCGGCTTCGGCAACCTCGGGGATCGGGCCCATAAGGTCTTCGACCGTGCGCTTGCAGCGGAGGTTCCCCTCAATTTGCCGACGCAGAAAGCCCCTCATCGACGGCGCTGCGGCATCCGCCATTTTCAGCCCTTAGGCGCTCGATCTCCCGGTCCACGGCGCCGGAATCCACCGGACGGTTGTCCTTGTCCGCCGCCTGGCGCAACAGAACGCAGTCGATCATCCGCAGCTCGGCCTCCTGCCGCGGGCGGATGGAGCTTTCAATGTCGTCGGGAAGGTCGCGCCATTCCGGGCGCTGCCTTAAGCTCTGGCCCTCCTCCCGGATTGCCTCGCTGGGGATCAGTTCGCCGTTGACGAAGACGGGCATGGGTAAGCGTCAGTATCGGTCCTATTGCACCGGCGTCGCTATGAACCCCATATTTTCGGTGCCTGGGGTCGTACAGCCACCCACAATTTGGCCCTTATTGTTGATGGCGCTGGCGGAACTGTCCTTAGCGCCGGGAACCTGAAGAATCCGGAAGGTCCCGCTCTGCTAGGTAAACGCTCGATCAGTCACACCGTCGAAGTACGTGCCCACTACGATGCCGCTGGAGTTTATGTCGCCGATTGTGGCGCCCGGCCTGCCCGGTATGGCGATGGTCTTGTAGCCGGATTCGGCGTTGTAGAGGAACGTGTGAAGGCGCTGGAAGTCGTCTTCAAAGGTACCAATGATTTCGCCGCTGTGCTTGATCCATACCAGCGCCGTATAGTAGCCGCCAGGGTATTGGAGCGTGGTGATCTGGCCTGCTGGCGAGGCCACGAACGCGTTGAACGCGCCCGGCGCCCCGTAGACACCGACGTAGCACCCCGAGTCGTTGATGTCGCTCAGGGGAGCCGGCTGGCCCTCGACAACAACGCTGCGATAGGTGCGGACGCTTTTGCTGTAAAGGAAACCGCCGAACGTTCCGTAGGCTCCAGCCAGTACGCCAGACTTGTTCATGCCATACGCAGCGCTCTCACCCGATCCGGGATATGAGACTGTGATTATCTTACCTTGCGCCGTTCTCAGGAAGCCCTGGTACGATCCGTCTGCCAGACCGTAATATCCCGTTAGATCACCGTTTTCCGCGATGCCAAACGCGTCAGTGTAAGTGGACTGCGGAACCGTAAATGTGGTGAACGTGTACGCGGTCTGCGCGGCAACCGCGGGAGCCGTCAGAAATAGGCACCAAGTCGCCAACGCTCCTGGGGACTTCGCGGTAAGACTCATGCTTCTCTCCTTAGCCTCGTACCCCGGTTATGAGCAGGAGGGCGCCGTGCAGCGGCGGTCCGCAAATTCGACGGTGATGTGCATGCGCTCATGCGGCCTCTATTGCGCGTCCCGCTGCGAACCACCCTCTCCATAGCCTCATTATAGGTCCAAACGCGTCGTATCGGACCTCACAGGTACTGCCAACAGTTCACACTTGGTCCCATCGCTTTGCGTTTATCATTTTGGGAGGGATCAAAGATGCGCTTCCTGTACTTGGCAGTGACTTTCCTGGCGGCCGCGTCCGCACAGACCGGCACCTGGACCGCACCCGTAGTGCTCAGCGCCGGCGGCCAAGGCTGGGAGGCGGCCGCCGCCATCGACGGAAATGGCAGCTCCCTGGCCCTCTGGGACGAGCGCACCAGCATGGACCACATCTGGTCCCGCCCGAAGCCCAGCGCCGGCGCTTGGGGACGCGTCACTCAGGTTTCCCCCGGATCGCTTGGACTCCAGACCACCTCCGTTTTCCCGGCCGTGCGGATGAGCGCGGCAGGCTTCGCCACCGCCGTCTGGACCGACTCCGACGGCGTGTGGACCGCCGACCGCCCGCCCGATTCGAAATGGAATCCGCCGCAGCTTCTAATCTCGGGCGCGTCCAGTCCGATTTTCGTAATGAACTCGAATGGCGATGCCGCCGTAGCCTGGACGGTCGGCGGGCCAACGGCCACCCAGAGTTCCGTATTTGCGGTGCTGCGGCCTTCCGGCGAAGCCTGGACTTCCCCACAGACGGTCGCCACCGGCGTGCATATCGCCGCCGATCATGCCGCGATCGGCAAGAGTGGCGCGGCCATCGTGACCTGGGAATCCTATACCGCCGTTTGCAGCGAAGGATTCTGTTCGCTGAGTAACTACGTTCTGCATGCCGCCCGGCAAAACGCAGGGGCCGCCGTCTGGGTGGATTCGGGCGCCCTGCAGGGTCCCGATGACGATTCGCATGACGCGCGCGTGGCGCTCGATTCCGCCGGCCAGGCGATGCTGGTGGCGTTCAGCGGTTCCGGCGCGTACGTCTCGGCCACGCAAGGCGCTTCCGGCGGCGCGTGGACCGCGTTCAACACGGTTGTGGATCCGCAGAACATCACGATTGTTTCCGATCTGGCGAGCGGCCTTGCGGGGAACGTGACCATGGTTTACGAACTCATCGGATTTTCCACGTCGCAAGCGCTGGCAGTGAGCGGTTCCATCGGCGGCAACACATGGTCGGCGCCCGTGGTTCTGTCCGGCAGCGACACGAATGTCAGCCAAATATATTTCGCCCTCGCTCCGAGCGGCGCGGCCGTTGCCGTTTGGTTGGAGAGCAGTGCGACACCGAAAATCCATGCCGTCGTCAGGGCGTCCGCGACGGCGGCCTGGGGTGATCCGGTCGCGGTCTCACAGCCGGGAAGCACCGAAATGTCGCCGGAAGCCGCCGCCACAAATTCGGCTGGCGCCGCGATCGTCATTTATTCGGGCTACAATCCCAACAGTGTGCACACGGAGTACGGCGTAAACTATACGCCATAGCTAGCGGGCGAACCCATGGTAGAAGACGGGAAAGCCGCCCACCACCAGGTATTCAACTCCGTTCGAGTTCAACAACGCGACAAACTCTCTCAAGTCCTTGCTGAGCGGCATCTGGGTGACGGCGGTCCCTAAGTTCGATGGCGATGAATGCGCTCTTCCGGGCTCAATTGCGCGTCCCACAGGGCATCCGCCGCGTCGGCTTCGGCATGGCTGTGGAAGATTCGGACCGCCTTCTCCATAGAACTCCATTATAGGGCTATGGCGGGTCCCGATTCATCGCGAACGAATTACCGAATGCCGCCCGTAGCCAGAAGCTGTTCGCCGGTAAGCCACGCCGAATCGTCCGAAGCCAGGAACACCGCGATCGGAGCGATGTCGCCGACTCTGCCGGTGCGGCCGAGCGGGGCTTGCGCGATGAGGTCCTTTTCAAAGTCGGAGCCAATGAAACCGCCGGTGTGTGTACCTTCGGTCTCGACCATGCCGGGGTTGATGGTGTTGACCCGGATCTTCTTCGGCCCGAGCTCGCGAGCGAGCACGCCCGTGACGGCGTCGAGAGCGGCTTTGGTGCCACTGTAAACCGTCGAGTACGGAGGCGTGAGGCGGCTGACGCCGGAGCCGATGTTGATGATGCTTGCGCCTTCACCCAGGTGCTTCACGGCCGCCTGCGTAACCAGGATCGCGCCGAGCATATTGACGTTGAATAGCCTGTGAAACTGGTCTTCGGTGACGGCCTCGATGGGAGCGAATTCATACACTCCGGAATTGTTGACCAGGATGTCCAGACGGCCGTAGTTCTTGATGGCGGCGTCGATAATGCCCTGCGCGTCGGCCGCCTTCGAAACGTCGCCGGCTACCGCCACAGCCTGGCCACCGTCGTCGGTTATGGCGGCGACCACAGTGTCCGCGCCTGCCTTGCTGGAGGCGTAGTTCACGACTACCGACGCGCCTTCGGCGGCGAGCGCCTTGGCGATGGCGGCGCCGATCCCTTTGGATGCTCCAGTAACTACCGCGACTTTAGCTTTGAGCTTGCTCATGTTTACGCCGTTTTCACCAGCTCGACCTCGAGCGAAATCTCCACAATGTCGCCCACCATCACACCGCCACCTTCGAGGATCGGATTGTAGGTCAAGCCAAAATCCTTGCGGCTGATCTTCGCCACGGCTTCCGCGCCCCGGCGTGTGTAACCCCACGGATCTTTGATCTCCGGCGTCGGACCTGTCACATTCAACACCACTTCCCGCGTTTCGCTTCGAATCGTCAAATCGCCAATGACCGTGTAACCCTCGGGACCGTCCGCTTCCACCTTCTTCGATTGGAACTTGATCGTCGGATAGTGCTCCGCATCCAGAAAATCCGCGCTCTTCAGGTGCTTGTCGCGGTCGGGCTCCCGCGTGTTGATCGAATTGACATCGATCTCGGCGGTGACGCTGTCGGCCGTCACCGTGCCGCTAATCTTGCTGAACTCGCCCCGCACATTGGCGATCATCAGGTGCCGGACTTTGAAATGCGCACTCGAGTGAGCGGGCTCGATCGTATAGGTGGCAACCCCGGGGGCCGCCGTCGACGTAGAACTCATGAAATCTCCTCCTCCCAATTGATGCGAACCCCTCCGCGCAGGACTCAACACAGGCCGAAGCCTGTGCTACCCTGTTCCACGATGGCCAAGACATTCTACGGCTGGTGGGTGACCCTGGCGGCCTTCCTCACATTCGGCATCGCCGTCGGTCTGCCCTATTACAACATGCCGTTCTTCTACGACTATTTCCAGCGCGACTTCCATTGGACCAAGGGCCATATCACCTTCGGCTTCCCGCTGGCCGCCCTCCTCACACTTTGGATCGGCCCCGTGCTGGTGCCGCGATTCAGCCCGCGCAAGCTCATTCTGTTGGGCACCGCGCTCACCTGCGCCGCATTCCTGGGTTTCGGAACCATGCACGGGTCGCTAACGGTCTATTACGCGCTTTATTTCCTCTATACCGTCGGCTACATTCTCTCCGGACCGATCCCGCACCAGCTCATCGTCTCGCACTGGTTCCGGCGCAATCGCGGCAAGGCCATGGGCATCGTATACGTGGGCGTCGGCCTCGTCGGATCCCTCGGCTCGTACATCGTCAAGCGGCTCACTGAAGGTACGAACTTTCACACCGCCCTGATTGTCTGGGGCGCGCTCATGTTCCTGGCCTGGCCCATCGCCATCTTCGTCCTCCGCGACCGCGCCGCCGACAAGGGCCTCTACCCCGATGGCGACCCCCAACCGCCCGCCGAAAACCAGGCGGAATCGCTCAGCTTCGGCTACCTGCTCCGCCAGTATTCGTTCTGGCTCCTGTTGATCGGCAGTTTCTGCTCCATCGGCGCGATCGGCGCGGTTAACTCCCACATGAAATTCGTCTTCATCGACCAGGGCTTTTCCGACCGCTCCAAAGAAGGACTCGCGCTGCTGAATTCCACCTGGAGCGTCGCCTCCATGACCATCCTCGCCGCCAGCAGCGCCGGACGTTTGGTCATCGGCGTCCTGGCGGACCGCTTCTCGAAGAAATGGGTCATGACCGCTACATACTTTCTGGTCGCCGCCACTATTCCCATGCTGCTCACGGTCAGCCGGTCGCGCTCGCCCGTCGCCTTCGCGGTGCTGTTCGGATTAGGAATGGGCGCGGATTACATGCTGATTCCGCTCATGGCCGCGGAGCAGTTCGGCGTCAACACGCTGGCGCGCGCCATGGCCATTATTCTGCCGGTCAATACCATCGGGCAGACCTGGTTTCCGTATTTCGTTTCGATCCTGCGGGACCACTTCGGCAGCTATACCATTGCCCTGCGAGCGGTATTCGCGGTCTCGATCATCGGCGCGCTGGCCATTTTGCTGCTGCCGCGCCATCAAGCTGACGATGAGACACTTCGTATACAAAACTCTGGACGAATTGCAGCGCGCGGCTGAAGACCTCGGCGCAGCGCACGTCCGTTTCACCTCCAGCCCGGATGACGTCCGGCGAGTGCTGGCGCGGCCCGTGCGGGTGGGCACGATCACCGTCGGCAACTCCATCGCCATCCACCCCATGGAAGGTTGCGACGGCACGCCCGACGGCGCTCCCGCCGAACTGACCTGGCGCCGCTACGAACGTTTCGCGCGCGGCGGAGCCAAGCTGGTCTGGTTTGAAGCTACCGCCGTACGCGAAGATGGACGCGCGAACGCCCGCCAGCTTTGGATTACGCCGCACAACGTGGCAGAATTCGCGCGCCTGCTCGCCCGCATCCGCGAACTGCATCGCGAACTTTGGGGCGGCGCGGACGATCTGCTGGTTCCCATCCAGCTCACGCATTCCGGACGCTACAGCGTGCCGCGGCGCATCATCGCTTATCACAACCCGCACATCGACCGGAAAACCGCCACTCCGCCAGATTATCCCGTGATCGCCGATGGCGAACTGGAGCGCCTCGAAGACGATTACGTGCGTGCCGCCGGCCTGGCGCTCGAAGCCGGATTCCAGGCCGTGGATATCAAAGCCGTGCACGGCTACCTGCTCAGCGAATTGCTCGGCGCCAAGACTCGCGACGGCCGCTACGGCGGCCCGCTCGAACACCGCCTGCGCTTCGTGTGCAACGTGATCGGCAAGTTGCGCGCGGCATTCGGCAAACGGCTCACGATCGTCATCCGCATGAATGCTTTCGACGGCGTCCCGTTTGGCTGCGATTTCCAGACTCCCTACCCCTATGGTTGGGGCGTGGACGCCGCCGACCCGCTGCGTGAAGATCTGTACGAAGTGAAGCAGGCCATCGCCCAATTCCGCGAATGCGGCGTCGAGCTGCTGAACATCTCGCTGGGGTCGCCCTATTACAATCCCCACATCGGCCGCCCCTTCGAGAAGCCCGACGAAGGCAATTACGAGCAGCCTGAGCATCCGCTCGCCGGGGTCGACCGGCACTTCCGAATCGCCGCCGAACTGCAGCGCGCATTCCCGGATCTGCCCATTGTGGGCACCGGTTATAGCTGGCTGCAGAAGTATGCCATCAACGCCGGGGCGTACAATATCGCCGCGGGGGACATTCACTTTCTGGGTATCGGGCGCGGGGCGCTGGCCTATCCCGATTTCGCCCGCGATGCCCTGGAGAAAGGCGAACTCGACGAGCGCCGCTGCTGCAAGACGCTGACGTATTGCACGTATCTGATGCGCCAGAAGTTTCCGACGGGATGCCCGCCCTTCGACAAAGAAGGCTACGGCCAACTAATCAAACTCGCCCGCCACTCTGGCTGATGCCCAAGTGGGGCGGGCCTCCAGGCCTTTCAAGATGGACCTGCGGCCCACGAATAGATGAAAACCAGTGGAAGTGCTTTGGACGGCGGGCTTTAGCCGGCGCGGGGCTTCAAGCCCCGCTTGCAGCAGCACCTTCAAATGAGGTAGGCTTTCAACTGTGCGCGGGTTCTCCAGAACCCGCTCTTCGGCGAGGGAGGCTCGCCTCCCCCTCAAGCGCTCATCGCCAGCGCACCTTCCCACCGCTGCTTCCAAGCCATCCACGCCGTCCCGGCAACGTGAAAAACCTCCTGCGGGTGCAGGGGTTTGGCCAGGACATTGTATCCGCCCAGATTCAGCACCTCGGACCACAAGCGCTCGTCCGCCATGCGTGAGGTCACCACCAACAGCGGCGGACACCGCATCCGCCCGAATTGCGACAAAACGTCCTGCCAGTTGCCATCCGGCAGTTCGCTCTCGCAAATTACCACCGGCGTAACGTTTTCCCGCAGGAACTCGAACGCCTCCCGCTGCATGCGGACTCCGTGCTGCTGCCAGTTGGAATGTTTTAGAATGCCGGCCAAGTGCTGATGGTCCGCGTCGTCGGGACTAATCAACAGTACTTTGACAGCCTTCTGGGAAACGGCTTGCGTGTCTTCGCTATTCATAGGCCTCGTCTCCTTGGCCTGATGCGCCCGACAACAAGGCGGTCGTTTCAGGTACAAAGGCATTTTAGCACCTTGAGCGCTTTTCGTCCGAATTTTCGTAAATCTGCGGGCGAAAATAGTACTATTTCAGACGCGCGGTGCGGAAAATTGGGTGACGCGCGCGCGCACCAACCGCCCCAGCACCTCGATGAACCCCGACGCGTCGTTCAGCCCCGGCACCATGCGAAAGTCCCGAATGCCCAACCCGAGCGCCTGCGCGCGATGCTCGATGTCGATCTCGTGCAGCGTCTCCACGTGGTCCGACACGAAAGAAATCGGAATCACCAGTACACTCTCGCTGCCCGCATCGGCCAAACGTTTGATGCAGGCGTGCATGGAAGGTTGCAGCCATTTCGATGCGCCGACCTTGCTTTGGTAGCAAAGGTGCCGCCGCCCCGGCCAGCGGCCCTGGCCCCAAGCCAATTCGACCGTACGCTCGATCTGCCGCTGATAGGGATCGCCCGCCTCGATGACCGCCATCGGCACGCTGTGCGCGCTGAACACCATATCCACTTCCGCCGGATTCTCGAACCCGGCCAGCGAATCGTCGATCGATTCCACCAGCGCGTCGATATACCCGCCATCTTCGTGAAATTCGGACACCGCATGCACCCGCGGATTCCAGCCGTTAGGATGAAACCGGCGCTTCCATTCGTTCAGGCTGCTTCCCGTAGTCGTGCGGGAATACTGCGGATAGAGCGGCAGCAGCACCACTTCATCCGGCCGGTGCGCCTCCAACTCGGCGATAGCTTCCGCTGTGAAAGGATGCCAGTAGCGCATGGCCACCACCACGTGCGCGTCGCAATCCCGCCGCAGCTCGGCCTCCAGTGCCCGCGCCTGCCGCTGGGTAAATTCCAGGATCGGCGAGCGTCCTCCGATTTCCGCGTAGTGATGGCGTACGTGGCGGGCGCGCGTCGTCGATATCAACCGCGCCAGCGGCTGCCGCGCAATGCGCGCGAATGGAAAGTCGATGATGTCCGGATCGCAGAATAGATTGTAGAGAAACGGCTCGATGGCCTCGAGAGAATCCGGCCCGCCAAGTTGAAAAAGAACGACACCGATTTTGCACATCCCGATTACGTTGAGTGTACAACACTTTCGGAGCAGGAATTAACCGCCGATGCACGCCGATACACGCCGATAAGACTGTTTGCTTTTGATCGGCGTGCATCGGCGGTTAATTTTGTTTGAGCGATTCGCCTACACTAGAAGCATGCCCCTTCTCCGCCTGATCGCGCTCGCTGCCGTCGGGCTGTCCCTCTTCGCCCAATCCCCCTGCAATAACACGCCCGCCTTCACCCCCTGCGAATTCACCTTCGACCTGAATCCCCAGGAAGCCGCCGCCCACCCCAACCCCTACGCCGATGTCGACCTCTCCGCCGAATTCCGCTCCCCCCACTTCCACACCTTCAAGCTGCCCGCCTTCTGGGACGGCGGCCAGCGCCTGGTCATCCGCTTCACCCCCACCGAGCCGGGCGAATGGCTCTGGCGCGTCTCCAGCAATGTCCAGCGCTGGGACGGCCAGACCGGCTCCTTCTTCTCCACCGACTCCGATGCACCCGGATTCGTCAAGGCCGCCAACCTGCATCACTGGGCCTGGACCGCCGGACTCGGCTACCAGCCGCACCTCTGGATGGGCGACACCGTCTATCCTTTCGCCTTCCTCGACACATCCCTGTTGCAGCGCATCGTGGACACCCGCGCCGGGCAGAAGTTCAATCATATCCGCGGCCTGGTGCTGGGTTCTCCAGATCAAGCCGCCCACATTTTCCCCACGCCCGACCACCCCAACGTCGAACATTTCCAGCGCCTGGATCAGTCCATCCGTTACATGAATCAGAAGGGCATCGTCGCCGACCTCATCCTCGCCGGGCCGGATAATCAGCTCGCGCGCCTCTTTCCCAACTGGCAGCAGCGGAAGCGTTACATCGGCTACATCGTGGGGCGATATGCGGGCATGAATGTCACCTGGCAAGGCGTGCAGTCCTTCGAGACCTACGATACGGGCCGCGCCTTGATGAAGGAAATCGGCACGCTGTTGAAGGAGATGGATCCTTACCAGCATCCCCGCACCAGCGGCAGCCTGGCCACTTCCGGCCCGCTCCTGGAGGACGGCTGGATGACCTTCGTCGCGCACCACACCGGTGACGACCAGGTCTGCGCCATTGAGCGCCAACTCTTCCCCACCCCCTTTGTCAACTTGAAATTCGCGGGCGAGGACAGCGGCGCCGGCAAATCGCAGCCTGACGATGTGGATTCGAACGCCTTCCGCCACCATCTCTGGAACGCGGCCATGGACGGCGAGTACCTCACTTACTTCAACAGCGGCACGGCGGGCGCGGGCAACATCCCGGTGGACGCGCGCTATCTGGATTCGCCCGGCGTGAAGGCCATGCAGGTTTGGTACAACTTGTTCGCCGCCAGCCGGCACTGGGAAGTGGAGCCCTACTTCGACGTGGATGGCGGTCGCGCGGTCGCACTCGCGGAAAAGAGCGTGCCACTCGGGGGAGGCAGCCTGGATTCCGATACCATCCCCGCGGTCGAATATATTGTCTACGTGGAAAACCCCAGGCCCGTGGAAGTGCGGGTGGAAAACCACACTTATGAAGTCACTTGGATCAACCCTATCGACGGCGACGAAATAAAGGAGAAAAAAGGCTATCACGGGCAGCATTTCACCGCATCTCCGCCCGATAGCTCCCACGATTGGGTGCTCCACATTTCGCGTGAGGGCCATAAGGCGGGCATGCTGAAGTCGTACAAGTTCGAGTCGCGGCGGATCGACATGCAGGTGGTGGAGCAAGAGATTCAAAAGGTGCCCTTCGAAATCGCCCAGCCCACCGATACGGATATTTCGCAGACCAAGCTGCCCTGGTTCGAGGCCAAATTCAAAAAGGAAACGCGCGCCACCCGCAACGTGATGTGGCTCTGGACCGCCGAGGCCACCGTGGATGGCGAAGGCTACCGCGTCCTCGGCACCGGCCAAAAGGGCACGGTCAGCTTCCCGCCGCACATCGCCATAGACTATCCGGCGGTGATGGACCTGCGCCTCTACGGCATGAATGCCAACGGCAAAGTCTATAGTGTGGACAAAACTTACCAGCTTGAAAAGTGAACGAACTCATCCTGGCTATAGACACTACGCATGAATTCGGCAGCCTGGCGCTGCTGCGCGGCGCCGAGGTGCTGGAAGAGACGCTGCTGCATTCCCCGGAAGGCTTCGGCCAGATTCTTTTCGGACGCATTGCGGAACTCCTGGCGCGGCATGCCACCCAAACGGCGGAGGTGGATTGCTTCGCCGCGGCCTCCGGTCCCGGATCCTTCACTGGCGTGCGCATCGGACTGGCATGCATCAAGGGACTCGCGGAAGCCAGCGGCAAGCCTGCCGTGGGCGTGTCGAACCTGGCCGCGATGGCCACATTCGGCTCGGCCGCCTTGCGCGCGGTCGTAATGGATGCCCGCCGCGGCGAAGTATACGGCGCGGTATATGACGGACGCGGCGCCGCCGCTGTACCGGAAACCGTAATGCCCTTCACGGCATGGCTGCACACTTTGCCGGAAAGCGAAATCGAATTCGTATCGACCGATTTCAGCCCATTCGCGTCAGCTCTCGCGGGCACGCGGTTCGCCGGGTCGGCCGTAACCACCGCCCCGCGTGCGCTGGCCTCCGCGGTCGGGCGCATCGCCCGCGAGCAATTGCGCGCCGGTCAAGCCGCCGACCCCGCCGCGATCGACGCCAACTACGTCCGCCGCTCCGACGCCGAGATCTTGGAGGGCGGGCGTTAGCCGGCGCGGGGCTTAAGCCCCGCTGCTCACCACAACTGCCACTGACTCCATACCACCACATACACCGCCAAAATCGCATTCGTAGTGGCATGCGCGACCACCGCGTCCCCAAGCTTGCCCCTGCGCAACACCGCGTACCCGTAAAGCAGCCCCGCCAGCGTCCCCGCGATCCAGCGGCCCCCGTGCAGCGCGCCAAACGCGATCGATGACACAGCCAGCGCAAACCAACTGAATCGCCCAAATGGAATCGCCTCGAAATCTTCCGATATCAAGCGCCGCATCAAGAATCCCCGAAACGCAAGTTCTTCCGCGATGGGAACGGTCGTGGCAGCCGCCAGGGCGCGGATCGCAATCCAGGCCGTACGCATCCCCGCGGAAGCGTCGGCCAACGCAGCCGGCATCCCGGCGCCCGCCGAGGGATGAGTCACCCGCTCCAGCGCGATCCACACCACAAAGACAGCGACACCGATAACGGGTCCGGTCCAAGAAAGGCGCCAGTCCATCTCATTGTAAGACCCGCGCAAAAGCCAAAGTGCGGCGCACGCCGCGACGAACCGAAGAGGATACAGCCATTCGAAGCCGTCCGACGCGGCGTGCGTGAGCAGCGACATCGCCAGGATCGCCATGAACGGCGCCAGAAAGACTGCGGCCCGGTTCCCGGGTACGGCCGCCCGGCTATCGGCTTTGGCGAACCAGCGGAAGTGCTGTAGCGCGCCCGCGTAGGCCAGCGTTACGCCGCTAAAAGCAATCCATCCGGCCTGCGAATGGAAGCCGCCCATGGCAATGCGCTCCGCTCCGGAATTGCCGATCGCGATTAATAAGACGATGCGCACGGCATTCAGCACCCACATCACCAGCAGACCCGCCGGCACCGCCAGGAGCGCTTGTGGGAAGCGGATCTCTTTGCGGAAGAACCACAGCCACAAGAGTCCGAACACCAACATCATGCCCAGTCCTTCGAAGCCGGAACATGCGTCGCCGATTTCTATCATGAAGCGCGGTGTGCCGATCGACAATTTCGCGCCGTCGGCGACGACCACCCGAAAGACGCCCTTCAGGAGGATGTGTACAAAATCGAAGGTCACCCTCGTGAAGGCCCGGCCACGGGACGTATTCCAGAAAGACCAGGAGAAAGAAACCAATCGCCATGCAGCCGCGCCGCCCGTTAGCGCATAAACCCACGAGTAACCGGAGCGCAGGATCAGTTGCCACACGGTGGCGGGTGGGATGAACGCGAATATCGCCAGCACAATCGCGCCAATTCCGGACGCGAACCACGGCGCCGCGCTCCACCCCGGCAAAGATTCCGGCGTCGCGAGCGACAGCGCCAGGAAGACCGCCAACAGGCCCGCGTGCGCCAGAAGCCAGCCCCAGCCGATCTGTTTCGGCTGCAGGTCAGTGGAAATTCGCGGCAGCGACGCGCGCACCCGCGAGTAGCCCAAAACCAGGAAGAATGCGGTAAATGCGATGAGAAAACGAGCTAATGAAGCGCCTCCGCGCGCGGTATGCACGGTCGCGGATATAGGGATCCACTCGGCGGCCAGCAGGAGCACCAGCCAGCCCAGGCGCCGATATAACCCGCGCCTGCCCGATAAAACCGACGGAGCGTTCAGGAAACCGCCTTACTTCTTGCGGCGGGAACGCAGGATCATCAGGCCCCCGGCGATCAACGCCAAGGCATTGGCGCCCGAAGCAGGGTCAATCTCGGGCGCAAGTGGCGCCGCCATAGCGACGGCCGACCCGCCAAGAAGCAGCAACGCAACTGCAATCAGTTTGTTCATCTTCTCTCCAGACATGTAATTACTTCTTGCGGCGGGCACGCAGGAGCACCAAAACTCCCGCGATCAAGGCGAGTGCGTTTGCGCCGGAAGCAGGGTCAATCTCGGGCGCTGGTTCCGGTGCTGGCAGGGCGACTGAAAAGCCAATGACCAGCAACACCAATGCAATCAGTTTCAGCACGCTACATCCTTTCAACTTGCCTGTTATCCAGCCTAGTTTGAATCGCATTCGTCCGCAATGATTGGTCGCGATTTATTTTTTGTATGACCGATGTATGACACCGTCTTTACGACGGCGTCGAACCGCTCAGAAAATTGCCTTAGTTCTTGCGGCGGGGCGCCGGATCAGCCGCTAGTCTATGCATGTTCTCCCCAAATCCGTTATTTCCTGCAACGCGACCGCAGGATTACCAACCCGCCGGCGATCAGCGCCAATGCGTTGGCGCCCGAAGCAGGGTCGATCTCGGGAGCGCTAGGACCTGCTATAGCGACGACCGAACAGCCCACCACCAGCAAGGCAATTGCGGCAAGTTTCAACATCTTCCCTCCTTCTAAGCGCGTGACTTCCCGCGGCGGGAACGCAGAACCACCAGACCTCCCGCAATCAAGGCCAAAGCATTGGCGCCAGAGGCGGGGTCGATCTCCGGCGCTTCGGATCCAGCGGGCAGAGCGGCCGAGCAGCCAATGAGCAGCAACGCAACTGCGATCAGTTTCAGCATTTTTCCTCCTGAGCGTCCTACGTCCTGCGGCAGGAACGCAGAACCACCAAACTTCCCGCGATCAAGGCCAAGGCATTGGCGCCCGACGCAGGGTCGATCTCGGGAGCTTCCTGGATTGCCAGAGCAACCGCCGATGAGCCAATCACGAGCAACATAAGCGCAATAAATCTCTGCATACGCCCTCCTCGGCGAAGCCGATTCCACTTTCTCAGTCAAGTATAGTCTGAATCGCACTCGTTCGCGACGAGTTTCTTAATATTTATTTTGGTATGACCGACGTGTGACGCCGTCTCACAGTGCATGCTATTCACTGAGTCACAAAGTCCCACTCCGCGGAAGCCCGCGCCACCACCAATGTTACGTCCCGCTCCAGTAAATACCCCCCATGCACCAAATCGCCCGCCGCCACCCGCACCTTATCCAGATGCGCCTGCTTGCTCGCGTAGCGCTCCTCCACCGACAGCCGGGGATCTCCCGACTTCACCCGCTCCGTCTTCGTGCGCGCAAACGGAATGTCAGACCCCGTCATACTGTATAACTCATCCGGCGCGCCAATCTCCGCCGACCGCAAATTCCATCCCGTATAAGTAGCCAGGGGGACCGCCGTCGCCGGCATCCGGATACCCGCCGCGTCGTTGCCGTCCGCATCCACTTGTGGCAGCCGCATCGCAGACGCGCTGCCGCCCATAATACCCATGTGAATTCGCGTCGGTAAATAATAATTGGCAGAAAGCGCGAAACGCCATTGCCTTCCGGTGTGCATAAGCGTATAATCCCCAGAAGCTCATCGTAACCGGTAAATCATCGCGGGGAAGAGAGAGCCGATAAACGAAGTTGGAGACCCCAAATGAAACGTGCCGTCAATTCGATTTGCGCAGGCTTGTTTTGCATCTGTTGTACGGTTGTCACGCTCGCACAACCGCCTGCCAAGACGACGCCCAGTGTGCCGCGACTGGTGCAGTTTGGCGGCGCTTTGACCGCCAGTAACGGCCGCCTGTTGACCGGCGTGGTGGGGGTAACCTTTGCCCTCTACGAGGAAGAACGCGGCGGCGCCCCGGTCTGGATGGAGACGCAGAACGTCCGGGCCGATGCCACCGGGCACTACACGGCGACGCTCGGCTCCACCAGGAACGACGGCGTCCCGGCGGAAGTGCTCGCGTCCGAGCAGGGGCGCTGGCTGGGTGTCCAGCCCCAGGGCGAGACCGAGGAGCCTCGCGTACTGCTGGTGAGCGTGCCGTATGCCCTGAAAGCCGCCGATTCCGACACGCTCGGTGGCAAGCCCGCATCGGCGTACGCGCTGGCTGGCGCGTCCATATCCGCGCAGCCGGAAAGCCTGTCCGGCGCAGCGCAGCCCGCCCATCCCGAGACCGCAGCCCCGGCCAAGGCAACCTCCGATGCGAAGCCGTCCGTCACCAGCACCGGAACCACCAATTTCATCTCCAGGTTCACCGACGCATCCGGCGACATCGGCAACTCCGTGATGTACCAGAACGGCAGCAATATCGGTATCGGCACAACCACCCCCGGCCAGCTCCTGACCCTAGAGACCGGCGCCACGGGCTACACATTCTTGGAAAACATCTACGGCACCGTAGATCCGCTGAATGGAGCCACCCGCCTCGAGGTTGGTAATCCGGTTTCCTCTCTGATGCTCACGGCCTACGGTTCCCAGGCGCCTGGCATCCTAAAAAGTTCCGCCGGCGTGGTTTCGCTCGCCGGTCCATTTCTGGTCGGCAGCGCGGGGGCCGGCGATTCGCTGTATTTGTATGCGGGGAATGCGTATACTGCCCCGCAGTTCACTCTGACCAGCACGGGCAGTGTCGGGATCGGCACGCAGACGCCCGCGGCCACGCTGGAGGTCAGAGGCAATGCGCAAGTAGACGGAAGTATCATCTCGCCAGGAGGCGGCGGTCCCGGCACGCTGGACACGGCTGTTGGAGCGGGCGCGCTGCAATCTAACACCACCGGCACCAACAACGTTGCGATCGGTTCAAATGCGCTCAAACTCAACACCGCCGGAATCAGCAACACCGCCGTCGGAACCGGAGCGCTGCTCGCCAACACCAGCTCCTACAACACGGCGATCGGTTATGGTGCGCTGGCGGTCACCACCGCCGGCGCCAATACAGCCGTCGGTAACCAGGCGCTGGCCAGCAACACGTCCGGGTACGCGAACGCGGCGACCGGTTCCGGTGCCCTACTGGCCAACACCACCGGTTACTCAAACACGGCCAACGGTTCCGGCGCTCTGATCTCCAACACCACCGGCAATTCCAACACAGCCATCGGGGGCGGCGCTCTGTATGACAACATCACAGGGAGCGACAACGTGGCCATCGGCGGAAGTGCGCTGAACCTCAACACCATCGGGAACTACAACACAGCCACCGGAGTCCAGGCTCTGTATTCCAACACCTCTGGGGCCAATAATACGGCCAGCGGTTACCGAGCGCTGTACGCCAACACAGGGTTCAACAACACGGCCGTCGGTTACCAAGCGCTGTATTCCAACACCAGCGGAGCGTTTAACATTGCCATCGGTCCGGAAGCGATGTACCTCAACACAAACGGGGGGGGCAACATCGCCATTGGTGATCAAGCTCTGTACTCCAACACGCAGCAGCTCTCGGGCAACATCGCCATTGGCGGTAGCGCACTATACTCCAACAATACCGGGGATAACAACACGGTCATCGGCACTGCTGCACTGTACAATAACGCCACCGGGAGCTACAACATAGCCATCGGGCCTAACGCCGGGGCGAACATAACCGGCAACAATAACATAGTCATCGCTTCGGACAACTTTGGTCTTGCCGGCGACAACGGCGTGATCCGCGTCGGAGGAAGTGGCACGAACTCCGCCTTTATCGCAGGCATCTACAATAGCAATGTCAGCGGCGCGGCAGTCCAGGTCAGCTCCAGCGGGCAACTCGGCATCGCCCCTTCGTCGCGCCGCTACAAGGAAGACATCCAGGACATGGCCGCCGCCAGCGACGGGCTGATGCGCCTGCGCCCCGTGACCTTCCGCTACAAGAAGCCGTTCAGCGACGGGTCGCAGCCCATACAATATGGCCTAATCGCGGAGGAGGTGGCGGAAGTGTACCCCGATCTGGTGGCGCGATCAGCCGACGGGCAAATCGAGACAGTAAAGTACCAGTTGCTGGACCCGATGCTGCTGAACGAAGTTCAGAAGCAGTACGCCACAATCTCGTCGCAGAAGGAACAAATCGCGTCGCAGGAGCAACAGATTCGCTCCCTCGAAGAGCGGATGGCGAAGCTGGAAGCTGCACTCGCAGGCACCACCGCTACGGCCGCGTCCCACTAGTACTACTGGGTCACAAGTAAAACATTTTGGTGTAGAATTGTTACGATGCTTTCCGTAGTAAACAAGGCAGTCAGTTCACGCCAGATGCGATGCAGTTTTTCCTCGCGTTGCGCTTCGAGCGGCCGCGGAGTTTTCCGCGTGCCCCGGCGCCGCTCCACGGTTCGCCGATGCATGCCCAGAATACGGGCTACTCCGGCCGCGCCGAGCGCCTCTTCGACTGTGAGATCCCGCGCATGCGGAATGCTTGCCATCAGTCTCACAATAGCATCGTACTGCGGCGAATGTCCCGACATATGCCGCTTGGCTGCCGCCCTCACCGCATCACAAAGTCCCACTCCGCGGAAGCCCGCGCCACCACCAATGTTACGTCCCGCTCCAGTAAATACCCCCCTTGCACCAAATCGCCCGCCGCCACCCGCACCTTATCCAGATACGCCTGCTTGCTCGCGTACCGCTCCTCCACCGACAGCCGCGGATCGCCCGCCTTTACCCGCTCCGCCTTCGTCCGCGCAAACGGAATGAACGATCCCGTCATGCTATATAACTCATCCGGCGCGCCAATCTCCGCCGACCGCAAATTCCATCCCGTATAAGTCGCCAACGGGACCGCCGTCGCGGGCATCCGGATACCCGCCGTGTCGTTGCCGTCCGCATCCACCTGCGGTAATCGCATCGGAAACACGCTCCCCACCTTGGGAGGCTCGATCGTCACAATCCCCGCGCTGCGGAATTCCTCCCCGTAATCCACGTGCCACGCCTGCTGGATGCGGGCCGGAAACTGCACGCTGGGCAGCTTGGGGAACGCCACCGCGCTTAGCGTCGTCAAGCTGCCGTCGGCGATCTTCGGATATCGCGATGGCGGCGGCTCCGCGCCGTCCGCTACCCATCGGTCGAGCGCCACCAGCAGCGCGCGCAGCGTCCACCGGGAGTTATTCGGATTCGCCAGGTTCTGCGCGTCTCCGCGCTCCGGCGGAAACGGCGCGGGCCCGTGCTGGCATCCCGCCAGAAAGTAGATACGCGTGGTAGGCGCGAGGGGCGCATCGCCAGTGCCGTCCAGAGTCGTATGAATCAGCGATGCCGACCGCCCATAATACTCATACGAAGTGTTCGTGTAGAAAATCTTCGGCACGGCGGCGGGCGGCGGCGCGTGCGTCAGCAAGCCATCCGTGATGCCCGTCTCGGCATCCGTCTCCGGCAGGTCTGTGAACGGAAAAATGTCGGTCGGATAAAACGTATTCAGAAACGGGTGGCCGTCGCGCGAAGGCTGCGCGAAACGGTGATCGAAACTTCCCCGCCCCGCCCCCGCTACGTGGACCATCATCCCGTCGAAAACCCGCCGCCCCCGCTCATCCCGATTGAACCCGTAATATACGAACGTACGCAGGAACCGGCCGCTCTGCGAAATCCCGAACCCGTACGCCCGCTTGATGAAGTCGTGATGGTCGCCCAAAATCGTATCGGCCGCGATGCCGTATTTCAGGAATGAAATCAGGTCGCGCACCGCCGCCGGTCCCAGCCCCACAATCGCCGGATCCTTCGACGTATACACCAGCTCGTAAATCTTGCCTGGATCGAAGCCCGCCGGCATCACGATGTGCGTGCCGCCCTCGATGTGCCACGTCTCCCGCGCCACCGCGCGCCGCGCGCCATCCGGATGATCGCGCACCGTCAGCGTCAGCGCCGGGTCCTCCGGGTTCAACACCGGATACGCAATCATGCTACGGTCGCCGAGAGATCGCCGCGTCTCCCGATGGTCCACAACGATCTCGGCGCGCACCAGCCCGGTGATGCCCTGCGCCACCGGCGCATACAGCCGCAGCACATTGGGTCCCGGCGCAACGTCGAATTCCCATCCCAGCCACACCAGCGTGTAACCCTGCTCCATCAGAAAGTCTTCGCCGAAAATCCCCAGCATGGCCTTGCCGCCGCGATTCGAAACCTCGAACAGCACCGCGTGATTGCCATGATGCGGATCGCGCGGCTTCAGACAATAGAAATCGGCCGCGAACTCGACCAGCCCATTCTCGTCGCGCGGCGCTTTGGCGACATCCGTGACGATCTTGTTAGCCGGCAGACCGGGATCCACCGCGAAATACGCCTTGCCAACGATGAGTTCGTAAGGCCCAGCGGCGGCGAAAGCCTTGCCGTCCTGAACGTCGCTGCGCTCGGAAACCTCGATGCGCAACAAAGCCGCCGGCAGCAAAGCGGGAATGCAAATGGACAAAATCCAAACGCGCTTGACCGTGGGAATAACCATGGGAATATAGTAAATCATGAAGCCCACTCACCTGATCCCCCTCCTCCTGATCCCCCTTCTAACCGCGGCCGGCAAACCCGAAGAAGCCGGCATGTCCGCGGAGCGCCTCCACCGCATCCACGACGCGATCCAGCGCCACATCGATGCCGGAGAAATCTCCGGCGCCGTCACGCTGGTGGCCCGCCGCGGCCGCCTCGTCCACCTCGAAGCACACGGCCTGATGGATATCGAATCGAAGCGCCCCATGCAAACGGACGCCATCTTCCGCATCGCGTCCATGTCCAAGCCCATCACCGGTGTCGCCGTGATGATGATGCTGGAAGAGGGAAAGCTCCGCCTGAACGACCCTGTGTCGAAGTATCTGCCCGAGTTCAAGGACCCGAAGGTCGCCATCCCCAGAGGTAGCGCAGGCGAGTTTTACGTGGTCCCCGCGGACCGCGAACTCACCATCCGCGACCTGCTCACGCATACCAACGGCCTAATGACCGGAGGCATCGGCTCGAAGTCCGGACCTCCGCGTATGGTCGAAGGCGACATGCTGGCGACGTACATTCCGAAGCTGGGGGCCGTCCCGCTCGACTTCCAGCCCGGCACGCAATGGGCATACAGTGGATACGCCGCTCCCGACACCCTCTCGCGCATCGTGGAAATCGTCTCCGGCCAGCCTTACGACAAGTTCCTGCAAACCCGCATCTTTCAACCGCTGGGAATGAAGGATACGTTCTTCTATCCGCCCGACGACCGCCGGCCGCGGATGACGACGCTGTATCGCAAGAGTCCCAACGGCCTGATGCGCGCCGAGAATCAGGACGGCTTCTCCTTAAGGAGCTATTTCTCCGGCGGCGGCGGACTCATGTCCACCGCGGAGGATTACCTGCAGTTCGCGCAGATGCTGCTGAACGGCGGAGAGCTGAACGGCCAGCGCCTGTTGAGCCCGCGGACGGTGGATTTGATGGCGTCGAATCACGTGGGCGACATGTTCAATGGAAAGCTGGGACGCCCGGCGCACGGCATGGGCTATGGGTTGCTTGTGGGCATCGTGGAAGACAGCGTAGCCGCCGGTCTGCGCGTCTCCAATGGCAGCTTCGGCTGGGATGGCGCCTATGGCACCCAAACCTGGATCGATCCGCGCGAGAAGATGGTCACCATCGTCATGATCCAGACGCAGGTTGCGTCCGTGCAGCGAGATTTCGAGAACGCCGTAATGCAGGCGATCGTGGAGTAGTGCCTGGAGGGCGGGCTTTAGCCGGCGCGGGGCTTCAGCCCCGCTCGCGATTCCAGGTCCCATCCAGTTTCCTATGGTGGGCGCGACAGGACTCGAACCTGTGACCTCCTGCGTGTGAAGCAGGCGCTCTAACCAACTGAGCTACGCGCCCGAAATGGCGGGTACTCTCCGATTCTAAACCACCGCGCCCCCCGCGCGCCACTCGGACGAGCTCGGCCGTCACCGGATGCGCGCGATCACCGCCGCTTCCCTGCTTACCACCTCCTTCGGCAGCGCCAGATACCCCAACGCGGCGGCCTGCTTCTGCCCGGGCCCCAGCATCCATCGCAGAAAACCGGCGATCGCATCCCGCTTCGTGCCGTCCGCGATGTGCGCGGGAACCACCAGCCATGTGAACGACGCAATCGGATACGCGCCCGCTCCCGGAGCGTCCACGATGGAAACCTTGAAGTCGTCGCCGATCCCGGCGGAGCGGCTTGCGGCAACCGCGAGGCTCTCCAAGCTGGCGCCCACGAACTCGCCCGCGCGGTTGCGCACTTTCCCAAAGCTCAAGTGGTTCTGCAATGCATAGATGAATTCGACATATCCAATCGATCCGCCCAGCTCCTTCACCAGTTGTGCCACGCCCTCGTTTCCGCTTGCGGCGCGGCCCACGGGCCATTTGGGTCCAGGCTGGAACCTACGCGATCCTTCCACTCGGGGCTGGTTTTGGACAGGTAATCGGCGAAGGCAAAGCTGGTGCCGCTGCCGTCGGCTCGATGCACCACTACGATGTCCAGGTCCGGAAGGCGCAGGCCACCATTCGCCTGCTGCAAGACCGGGTCGTTCCATTTCTTGATCTTCCCCAGATAGATGCCGGCCAGGGCTTCCGGCGTGAATTTGATGTCGCCCGGGAAACCGGGAAGGTTCACGATGGGGACCACCGCGCCGGCCACCGACGGGAACAACAGATACTTGTCTTCTTCGGCGCCCGCGACTTCGTGAACCGCATCCGGACTATACTCGGGCGGCTCCTCATAATTCTTCTCCATCCGGTGTAGAATTAAGCTATGGCTCGATACACACCCGCGCAGGCGGCTGCCGTGACCGGCTTACCGCTGGCTGCGGTCCACAAGGCGATTGACAGCCGGCTGATCCGCCCCCGCGCAACTCGCCGGGGTCCGTCAGTTCGCCGCCTACTCACGAAGGAACAACTCATCTTCCTCCAACTGGAAGCGGAAGGCCTTCGGCTTCTGCCCCTTGAAACCCGGCGGGAGATTGCGGAGTTGCTGGAACGTTCTCCGAAGACCGATCGGATGCGAGTCGGGGGCGGGACGGCGCTTCGTCTCGAGATCAAACCCGCTCGCCGGAAGCTCGAGAGCGGGTTGAAACAGTTGGCGCGCATGGAAGAAATGGTGGTAAGCAACCCGGAGATTATGCGCGGAACGCGCGTGTTCAAAGGGACGCGGATTCCCGTCGATCTGGTGGCCGACATGCTCGCTCAGGGCGCTACCGCGGAGGAAATTCTCGATGGCTATCCGGCGCTCGATGCGGAGAAGGTCGCCATCGCGCCGCTATACATGCGAGCGTTTCCGAAGCGCGGCCGGCCTGGCCGCCTTCCTTGGCAGGGGATCGAGCCGCGCCGGAAGAAGTCGTTTCAACTGGGCAGTCTGCTTGCGACATGAGATTCTTGATCGACGAGTGTCTGCATGCGTCGCTCGTGGAGTTGGCGCAGACTGCGGGTTTCGACGCTACGCACGTCAGCCACCTCGGCCTGGGCGGCACGCCGGATTGGGCGTTGGCGCAGCGGATCGTCAGAGACGAATCGCGGTTGTCACCAACAACCGTGCGGATTTCATCCATCTGTATAGCAAGATGGACTTGCACGCCGGCCTAGTTGTCCTGGTTCCGAATGTGGTCCCGGGCCTGCAGCGGGCTCTCTTCCGGGCCGCGCTTCAGTCCGCGGCCGCGAGAGACTTGATCAATACGGTGGTCGAAGTGAATTTGGAGGGCCGGACAGTGCAGTGCGTGGAATACCCGCTGCCCGCGGCGTAGGGCACACCGCAGCGACAGCCGATCCTCTCTTCACAAGGGAATCGCCTCACGAAGCACGCGGTCTCGGATAAGGGGATCGAGCGCCCTCTCTTCGGCGACATCCACTCTGCGGCCCAACTCTTCTTCCAGATCGATCAGCAGCCCGCCGGGGAACCAGGGCGGCGTCCGTGGGCCGGCATCGATCAGCAGATCGAGGTCGCTATCCTCGCGCGCGTCGCCCCGCGCAAACGAACCGAACACACGTACCCCTTGCACGCCGTGTTTGGCCGCGATAGCGAGGATCGCGGCGCGCTTATTGTCGCCTAATCCGTCAAGGGTCATGCATTCTTATTCTCGCACCTGGCCGCCACCGTCAATGCGCCACGCCCAGCCCTCCAGACCATATACCGCATTGCGGTATACTGTAAAAAATGGACGATGCGTCCGAAATCACAGTCCTGCAAGTACCGAGTTGCGATGGGCGGCGAGCGGCAAGGGGAAGCGGGGTGGAGCACGGATCATTTACGTGTACGTAGTGATCGCCGCACGCATTTACCTGCTTCGCTGCTATGCGAAAAATGTGAGAGCCGACCTGACAGCGGACGAGAAGAATGAGCTGCGGCGAATCGCAGCCCATCTGAAAGGAGTGCAGTAGGCATGCCAAAGAAAACCGTAGCGAATAGGACAACTATTGGGGCGGGCCTCATAGAAGGCTTGAAGCTGGTCCTGGCTCACCACCATGGCAAAATCGAGTTGGAGCAGGTCTGGCCGAAGCCGGTCGACGTGAAGGCCATCCGGAAGCTGGTAAAGATGTCCCAGGCCGAATTCTCACGAACCTATGGCATCAGCAAGCGCGCGCTGCAAGAGTGGGAGCAAGGTGGGCGCCAGCCGGACTCTGCCGCACGCGCGTACCTGACCGTCATCGCGAAAGAGCCAGCCATCGTACGGCGCGCGCGCGCCAGCGAATAGCCTGCACACGGACCGCCGGAGGAGTTGGTGGCGTGCGCCTTCGGTATCGGGTTGTCGATCCGGGGCTTTTCATCGTACCGCGCCTTCCTCCTCAGCACCTTGCACCGGCCGGATGCCGCACATGTCAACCGTTGCGAACCAGTCTTACTGCTTTCGGCATTGTCAGTCCTAGCGCATGCAATACCTTCAGAATGCGAGCGAAACTTGCGCTCTCGTACTCAGTCGCTTCGTAGCGCTGCACTTGCTGCGGCTTGACCCCGAGTCGCCGCGCGAGGCCCGCCTGCGTCATTCCGGCCGCTATGCGCGCGCGGATCAAGGCCTTGGGTAAATCCTCCACGGTTTCGAGGACCACCGCTTTGCTCCGGCTGGCGTTGAGCTGTTCGTAGGTTTCAACTTGCTCGCGCAACTCCTCCATCTGGCTCCGGGCTGCCTCGCGCTGGGCCTCCCACAATCGTGCACCGACGTTCGAGGGGCGCTTCTGCCCCGCCATCTCGGCGATGGCGTCCTGAAACCGCCTGACTTGGGCTTTTGTGATTCGGTACTGCTTTTCGTTCTTGATCATGTTCTTTTGCTCCTTCCAAGCCGGATCGCCAAAATCCCCTTAAGATCGCCGCTCAGCTTATTCACCTGGAAGAAATCCAAAAACGCTCTGCCGGTTGCACCTTCAGGCAGTTGGGCCGGGAACAACTCGCCCAGGAACCGTTGCTTCTGCGCCGCGCGTCACCGCCAGGACGTTCCTTCCGGGCCACGAAGCTGCCGTCCAAATAAACTAATCGGCAGCCGGCCTTCCGCAACTCATCGCAAGCCTGCCGGAATCCGGCCAGTACAAACCGGGCGGAAGGTCGCCATTGGCCGACCATTCTGGAATCATTGTATCAATACCACATTATCGTTGCATTGGTTCGGGCGGCCTCCCGCGTGTCAACCCAGCGCCACTGCGCCCTCACCGCCCCTCCGCGGGCGCCGGAGCCGCCTGCCGGCTGCGCCACGCCGCTTGCGCCTCCTCGAAAACCTGCGCGAAAAAATCCCGCGAACCCGGCGAACAGCCAATGTGCATGGTCTGCGGCGCATGCGTGCCGGACGGCTCCTCGATGAAACCCAGCGAGCCGCTCCATCCCAGATCGTCCAGCACGAACTGCAGGCACTCCCGCTCGCCCGGGGACAACCCCGATAACGCCAGGTCGAACACCTGTCCGCTGGCGTGGTCCGGCGTGCGCGCGCTCTGCACGCCGTCCGCGACGCCGTCGACAGCTTTCGGAAGAACCAGCGCGGTCGCCTGCAGCGGCACGAAGGCCTCCCCCGGCCGCAGAGCCGCATAGAGCCGGCGCGTCTCAAACGCAATGTAAGCCAGCGTGCCAATGGTCGAGGGGAACGCCTTCCCGCGCCAGGCGGCGCTCCCGTCCACACGATAACCGAAAAACTCGGGGTCGTCCGGCGCGCCCACCAGCTTGCTCCCTTCCTCGCCTTGGATGCGGTCGCCAGTATCGAAAATCAGATCCTGCGGCTTCAACCAGGCCGACAACCGGTCCGGCGCTCTCTGCGCCGGCGCCGCCGCATACTTATACTCCGCCACCAGGTCGCGGAACTCCGCCGGATCTTCCCGATAAATGCCAAGCAACTGCTCCGCGCGCATCACGCGGAACCAATAGGTGGGCGAGTAGTCGCGATCCATCTGCGCGCGAATGGCCCCGCAGAGTTCGCGATTCCATACCGGGCTGCAGCCGAAAAAGACTTGCGCCACGCTGGCGGGAGGATCGTCCGGACCTCTCGTATTCTTCGCCATCGCCCGGAAATCGGCGACGCAGCCTTCGCCGCAATGGTAGGCCCAGATGGCCCAATCGCGGCCCCCGTAGCGCTGCTCCATGCCCGCCAGATACGCGGCTGCCGCGGGGATGGCCTTCTCCGGCTTCAGCCGGTCGTCGCGCACCAGCACCTTGTATGTCTCCTTGTGGCGCACCGTGCGGTACACCACTTTGCCATGCTTGTTCGTCCCCGCAACCTTCGTCTTCACTGTGCGACGATGCGTCGCGTAAGCGACCCGCAGCCCTATGCGCTTGCCTGTGGCTTCGGAAATCTGCAGGATGCCGCGCGGACCGGCCGGGCTCTCGGCATTCGCCACGCCCCAGCTCTCCACGTAGGCCATCGCCTGCAACACCGATGCCGGGAAGCCGCTCTGGCGCTCCGCATCGCGGAACAAGCGCTGCAAGCCGGAACTGTAGATGCGCTCGGCGCCCTGTGCCGCCAGGGGTTCGCGCATAATGCCGAAAGTCTGCGACTGGATCATGGCCTCAGTGCGCCGCGCGAGTGTCTCCTCCGTCAGACCCTGGCGGCCAAGGCCAATGGCCGGCAAACGGTGGACCGGCGCGAAGTAGTCAGGTTCTGCTGGCGAGGCCGGAAGCGCGATGAAGAGGGCCGCGGCCAGCGTGGCCGTATAGCGATTGAAGTGGATCAACTACCATTATCGCGCGCTCTTCTAGTGCGCCGACCAAGGATGCAGCCCCAGCTCCATGTGCAGCCGCAGGCTCTCGATCCAGACCGGCCCGCGGTCGTGGTTGAACGCCAGATTGTTATCATGCTGCAGATCCAACGACGCGAAGAAACCAGGGAACAGCCGGGCGCTGTAGTAGCTCTCCCAAACGTATTCCGGCGCGTAATCGAGCGCGCCGTCTCCGATCAGAAAATCCAGTCCGCCGCGCGCCAGGTAGACGGCATGCACGCCGGAAATGCCGCTGGCGGTGAAGGAAGTGCCCGCCACGTCGTTTTTCCGCTTCCACTTCGTGCCCTTTACCGATACGCCGGCGCTGGCCAGGCGATCGATGGCGGTGAAGGCAAAATCCTGGGTCTTGCCGTCGTTCCACCCTAGCCGCATAAAGAACCCCAGATTTTGCGTCGCCTCCTGCTCCACGTTGACGCCGGTTCCATATTTCAGAGTTCCGTAATGTTTCACGGCATCCACGTTGGGCGTCGTCCCGGTCTCCTCGCCCAGCTTGATGGCATCCGCATAGCTGCCCGAATGCGTGTGGTTGAAATACTGCAGCAGCCGAACGATTCCGGGGTGCTTGCCCAAGGTGTATCGCCGCTCGCCTTCGAAGACCGTGCCTAGATCCACCAATAGGCGCCGGTCGAAGCGGCCTCCATTGGCCACTGTGGGTTCGGCGGCGTTGGCATACCGGAACGACCAGTTGCGCGTGTGCAACTCGTGTACCCATCCCCACGTGTATCCGCGCGTATCCGCCGGATAATCCCAGGCGCCGTTGTACATCACCGCCCACGCCATGAATTGCGTGCGCGGATCGTGCGTGTAGCTATTGTTGTCGAAGAAATCCGTGAGCGAGAAGCGGCCGGCCGTTATGGTGTAGCGCACCAGCGGACGGTCGCCCGCCAGTTGGTTGTCGTCGCTCTCCACGTGTTCCTTCTCCGATCCGAAGCCGAAGTCATAAGTCAGATACAGGCGAGCAATATATGGCTTAGGCGTGGCGGTAGCCACTCGCGGCAGCTCGCCGTTGGAAGGGTTGGCCAATCCATTGACGCCGCTGAATCCCCGTCCGCCGGCAATCTCCGGATCGAAGACGAGCTGCAGATTCCGGGCCAGGCGCGCATCGAAGAACAGCGTGGTGGTTAGCGATACGTCGTCCTCGCGGCGGTCTTGCAGGCTAAGCGGCCCGCTATACGGCGAATTGAAGGTGCCGTGATTCTGGCCGATCGAGGTAGCCTGATAATACAGGTTCCAGTTCTCGAAAGCCGGGGCGTCCGGCGCATCTTGCGATTGCCCCGCCATCCGGCCACTCCATGACAAAACGGTTACAGCTATTATTAGCACCCGCATGCACGTCTTCTACTCTAGCAGGAGAGTAGGGCGGCGCCATGCGCCGCCTCTGCATGCAACTATTGATACGTCACCGAAATGCTGGTTGCGACGCTCGCCTCCGCCACTCCCAGGTCTAGACCCGGCGGGGCAAAAGTCTGGAGTGTGACGTTGGACAGCGTCAACGTTGAAAGGGAAATACCCTCGATGCTGGTGCTCGGAGGCAGCGCCAGCAATACCGCGGGAGACACCGTAAACGTGTCCGCCGAAGCGGCCGCCTGGCAGTTGAAAAGGCCCGCCACAAAGTTGCTGGTGCTGCCGCCGACGGATCCGATTGACAGGCCCGTGATGCCGACATTGGTGCTGGGATCGCCGCCGGTCCAGTTGACCGTGACCCCATTCGACCGCGTCACCGTCGAGATGTTGGCCGCGTTGGACCACGTCACCGGGGGCGCCAACTGGAGCGCCACCTTGAAAGCGCCTACGTCCGGGCCCCCGCTGCCGTTATCGAACGTGAAACCGCCCCCGGAAGGCGGAATGAACAACGTGTCGGCGGTCGGAGTGGCGTATGAGAAGATACCTGCGTCGGTCTGGAGGGGCATCGCGATAGCGCCGTCCGGGCCGGCGATATTGACGTCCGGACCGGCGTTCAGAGAGGTAAACTGAAATGGATCAGGCTCGCTTTGCGAACTGGCGCTGGCGGTGAAGGACCACACGCTGCAACTCCCTACCGAGCTAAAGGCGAAGGCTCCGGCGAAGGCTGCCGTGTTGATGGCCGTGTATCTGAAGAAGTTGGCGGAGCCGCTGTCGGTAGTGCCGCCGCCGATCCCCAAGATCCCCGGCGAGGTTGATTGGCCCACGGAAACGGCGCCAACGCTGTAACTGCCGTTTTGGGCGATTCCATTCAGAATGGCGGCAAAAGGCGGAGTAACCGTGTCCGAGCAGGTGCGGCCGCCTTTGGGGGCCACCGCCAGCGTCGCGAAGTTGCTCACGTAATTGCCAGTCACCACCGCAATCGAGACATAGCAGCCGGAAACCCCCGAGGGAACCACGACGTTTATCTGGTCCTCCCCAATGAACCCGGACCGTCCCGAATATTGCACGGAGGCCGCAATGCCGCCGATATAGACTTGGGACGGAGGGCTCACGGCGACTCCAGTGGCGTCGTCCGTCACCGGGCCCAGCCCCGTTCCATATAGCTCCAGGACGTCGCCCGGGTTGACCGCCTGCGAAGAGGATCCCCCGAATAGGATGTAGGGATTGCTGGCGTCGATGCTGGCATCGTAGCCCTTCGCCGCCCCCGAGCCGTAGTTCCAGGTCAGCATCCCAAAGGCACTGTCCACCACTTGGATGGGCGAGGCGGAGCTGACGCCGGCGCTGGTGGTCACCGTGATCGTACCCGCGCCCGCCGGCGCCGCCGACGGAAGAAGGGCGTTAATCTGAAGGGGGCTTAGATAAAAAATCAACGCTTGCGTGATACTGCCGTTCACCGTCACGGCGACGCTAACGCCACCCAGCGTGGTTTGCAGGGGTAGGGTCGCGGATACGGTCGTTGAGGAGAAATTCGTGCCAAAAATGGCGAATATCGAACCCCGCGCAATGCCGTAATTCGGCGCCCATTCCTTTACGAAGCTCAGGGCGTTCTGCACGCCCGTGCCGTCCGAGTTGATGGTGGGTGCTTGGCCCGACGCATTACCCGCGAAAATGCCCGCTAATGCGAGCGAGAAACCGGCAAATCTCATAATCCCTCCTTGTGCCGTATTCTCGCATATACAAGCCGCACGCGCGAGTGGTAGTCTCTAGAAATGTACTCTAAATCGCAAACGCTGTCTTATGCGGCCCTGGTGGCATGCGCGACGACCCTCTGCCTGCCTGTCCATGCCCAGCCCGCCAAACCCGCCGAACAGCAGTTCAAGAATATTCAAGTCCTGCAAGGCACGCCATCCGATCAGGTGTTCCCCGCCATGCAATTCATCGCGGCATCGCTCGGGGTGGAATGCGAGTTCTGCCACGTCGAACACAAATTCGAAGCCGACGACAAGCCGGCTAAGGCGACCGCGCGCAAAATGATCGCCATGACCCTGGCCATCAATAAAGAGAGCTTCGGCGGCCACAAGGAAGTGACCTGCTACACCTGCCATCGCGGCGGCCACGACCCCGTAGGCACGCCGCCGGTCCTCACCAGCGATGCGGAACCCGAGCACGCCGAAGCCGCCCCGGCCGCCTCCGCCGCGGCGCCCACCGCCGATCAGATTCTTGATAAATACGTCGCAGCCGTGGGCGGAGCCGACGCGCTCCACAAGATCTCTAGCCGCGTGTCGAAGGGTAATATCAGCGTCGGCGGCCACGATACGCCCATCGAAGTCTTCGCCAAAGCGCCGGATAAGCGTATGTCGGTAACGCATATGGCGAACGGCGACAGCATCACGGCCTTCGACGGGAAAGGCGGATGGCTGGGCGGCGGCATGGGGCACCCGGCGCGCGACATGTCGGGACAGGAATCCGAAGCCGCCAGGCTCGACGCCGATTTCTACTTCGCCACGCACATCAAGGAGATCTTCACCGGATTCCGCGTGGGACATCCCGATAAGATCGGCGACCGCCCCGCCTATACGCTGGTCTGCATGCGCCAGGGCCAGCCGCCGGTGCGTCTGTATTTCGACGAGTCGTCCGGCCTGCTGCTGCGGCAGGTGCGCTATACCGACACGCCCATCGGCCGCAGTCCCACGCAAATCGACTACGCCGATTATCGCGAGGTGGATGGCGTCAAAGTGCCGTTCCGCTGGACGCTGGCGCGGATCAACGGGCGCTTCACAATTCAGATTCAGGAAGCCAAGCAGAACGTGCCCATCGACGACGCCAAGTTCTCGAAGCCCGTTGCCCCTTCCACCAACTGACGTGGCGCACGCACTCGTGCGTGCCGTGCCGGCACTCCTGCCGGCACAGGTGACCGCAGCTCGCCCTACTTAAAAATCGACTTCGCAATCATGGCATGTACGCCCTTATTCCCATCCACCAGTTGCGTGATGCTCAGGTCCGCCGCCACGCTGGTCAGCATATACGCATCTTCCCGCGTCAGATGCTTCTCCGTCGCCAGGAAATCGATCATCTCCTCAACCGCCAGCTTGGCGGCCTCCCGCAAGTCTTCGTGCATGCCCATGGTGATGTAATGCGTGGGCGTCTCGCCTCGCGGCCAGCGCAAATGCAGATCTTTGCGCACGACGAACTGGAACACGCCCGTCAATGAAGTTTCGAGCGCGGTGATGTCCACTTCGCCGTTGCCTTGGCCCGCATGCCCGTCACCCACCTGAAACAATGCGCCACGCGCGTGAACGGGGATAAAGATCGTAGTGCCTGCCACGAATTCCTTGTTGTCGATGTTGCCGGCGTGGAACCAGGGCGGCACGCTGCTGATCCGCCCGAGATTCTCCGGCGGCGCCACGCCCATGCTGCCGAAAAACGGGTGCAGGGGAATCTCGATACCGGGCGCGAATCGCGCGATCATCCGCTCCCGGTCGAGCGGAATGATCTTGGTGCGCGCGTACGGAAACTCGTCGGGCAGGAACCCTGCGCCGGGCCGGAAGGTGTTATACGCGTACGGAATGGCCAGCCGGATGGATTGAATACGCACCTCCAGCGTGTCGCCCGGCTCCGCCCCTTCCACGTAGATGGGACCCGTCAGGATATGGCCGCCAGGCCCTTTGTCGGTAACTTCGCGGAACACGTCGCGCAGGGCAGGTTCGACATCGGCCGGCGGCACACCCGCGGCCTCCAGGCGGTCTGGGCTGTTGGTGATTAGCGTCTCGACCTCGACCGAATCGCCCGAGCGGATGCGCAACGCGGGCGGCGTGTTCGCCGCGTAATATCCCCAGGCGACTGTTTTGGGAGTCGCCTTCAGCTTGTATGTAGCCTGCTCCGGCGCCGCGGCCGCTACCTGCACCGCTGTAAGAATCAGTATCAATGGTAATCGCATTGCCATATCATACCTGTAGCGGCGGCGTGGGGCAGGCAGCCTGCGCGGCGGTTCGTTACCGCCGCTGGCCGATTGACAAACCAAGCCGCCCACCCCTGCAAACTAAAAGGTCTACACTAAGGGAATGCGCGACGGCTTCAGGCCGTACGGCTGCGTGGGAGGAAGCCATGGAGAGGAAGAACGCACTGCCGCCCGTTCATCCGGGCGAGATTATCAGGGAAGACATCCTGCCGTCTGTGGGCCTGTCCGTGACGGCCGCGGCCAAGGATTTGGGCGTGTCGCGCCAAATTCTGCACGATATTCTGGCGGGGCCCAAGCCCCTATCGATCGTCATGTGCATGAAAGCATCCCGCCTGATTGGCGGCACGCCGGAATTGTGGATGCGGTTGCAGGCCGCCTGCGACCTGAAGGTGGCTGAGCAATGACCGAATCCGCCGGCAACGGCATCGTCTCCATTCCAAGCAGCCACAGCGTGGATGCGACCGTCGAGAAGCTGCGGGGCATCCTCAACTCCGCAGGCGTGAAGATCTTCGCGCTGATCGACCACGGCGGCGAAGCCGAAAAGGCCGGCATGCAGATGCGCAATACCAAGCTGCTGGTCTTCGGCAATCCAAAGGGCGGGACGCCCCTGATGCTAGCCTCCCCAAGCGCCGCACTGGACCTTCCCCTGAAAATCCTGGTCTGGGAGGACGTGGACGGCAAGGTCTGGCTCACCTACAACAGCGTGGAATACATCACGCAGCGGCACGGTCTGACGCCCGAACTGGCGGCGAATATAGCCGTTATCGATAAGGTCGCCGCGAAAGCCGCGGAGTAGCCACTTACCAGCCCACCGGCTTCCCTTTATTCTGCTGGTCCAGCCACGCCTGCAACGGCGCGAAATAATCCCGGATCGCCGTCGCGTCCATCCGCGATTCGCCAGTCAGCTTCGCGAGCGCCTCCGGCCACGGACGGCTCAGCCCCATTTCCAACATCTCGTTAAATCGCCGCCCGGCTTCCTTGTTGCCGTAGATCGAACACCGGTTTAGCGGCTCCTTGCATCCGGCGATGCGCGCCAGCGCGCGGTGAAACTGGAATTGCAGAATGTCCGCCAGGAAATATCGCATGTAAGGCGTATTCGAAGCCACGTGATATTTCGCGCCCGGATCGAAATCGTCCTCGCTTCGCCCGGCCGGCGGCGCCACGCCCTGATACTTCCGCCGCAACTCCCACCAGGCCTGGTTGTACCGCTCCGGCGGAATCTCGCCCGAAAACACCTTCCACCGCCACTGGTCGATCACCAGCCCGAAGGGCAGGAACGCCACCTTCTCCAGCGCCTTGCGCAACAGCAGCCCGATATCCTTCGAGGCATCCGGCGCTGTGCCCAGCAGTCCGATTTTGACCAGGTAATCCGGCGTCACCGACAGCGCCATCGTGTCGCCCACCGCTTCGTGAAAGCCGTCGTTGGCGCTGTCGCGGAATAGGAACGGCTGCTGGTCATAGGCGCGCTGATAGAAATTATGGCCCAGTTCGTGGTGGATCGTCAGGAAATCTTCCGCTGTAATATCGATGCACATCTTCAACCGCACATCCTCCACAAAATCGATGTCCCAAGCGCTGGCGTGGCACACCACGTCCCGGTCGCGCGGCTTCACGAACATCGACCTCTCCCAAAACGTCTCCGGCAGCGGCGCGAATCCCAGCGACGTGAAGAAATGCTCGCCATAGTGCACCATCTGCTTGTAATCGGTCTTGCGGCCTTTCAGGATCTCGGTGAGATCGAAACCCGGATCGGCGTCCTTAGGCGCGGCCAGCGGGTAGACGTTATCCCAAGTCTGCGCCCACATGTTGCCCAGCAAGTGCGCCGGAATCGGACCATCCGCCGGAACCACGTCCGCGCCATACTGTTCCCGCAGTTTCGTGCGGATGTAGGCGTGCAGCGACAGGTACAGCGGCCGCACCTGTTCCCACAGGCGGTCGAGCTCCTTGGCGAAATCGTCCGGCGGCATGTCGTATTTGGCGCGCCACATGGCGCCGTCGTCGGCGAATCCCAGCTCGCGCGCGCCCTTGTTGGCCAGCGCCACATAGCGCACGTAATCCGGCCGCATGGGCCGCGCGATGGCGTGCCACCCGCGCCACGCATCCAGCAATTCCGCGGGATTGCGGCTGTTCGCCATCACGCGCTCGAGGTCTTGCAGATCGAGGCACTCAGTCTTGCCCGGCGGGCAATATTTGCCTTTGCCGTAAGTGCCTTCCATGGAGGCGGCGATGCGCGTGAGTTCTTCGCTCTCCTTCGGATCGGCGGGCGTGGCCAGCGTCAGCGACACCTTCAACAGCTTGATTTTGCGGGCGACGTCGTCCGGCAGCTTCAGCGCATCGAACCGCGTGGATTTCTTCGCCAGATCGACCGTGGCGTTGATCAGGCGCTCGTCGGCCTTGGCTGCCAGGGACTCAGTGTCGTCCGTAATGTACGTGGATTTGACCCAGTCGGCGCGGCTACCCTCCACCGACAAGGCCAGCAGCCGGGCCTCGGCATCTTCGATGAACTTCCGTGCTTCGCCCACGGTGGGCGGCTGTGCGGCGGACAGCGTCGCCGCAAATATCAGAACTATGGCGCGTTTCATATCTCGTGCACCATTGTAAACTGACTACATGGCTCTGAAAACGGTTCTATGTTTCGCAGCGGCGGCGATGGCCGCCTCCATTACGATTCCTCCTGCCCTCGGGCAGGAGCACGCGCGCGTCTACGAACTGCGCACCTATACCTGCTACGAAGGCAAGCTGCCGTTCCTGCTGGCGAACTTTCGCGACCACCACAGGCATGTTTTCGAAAAGCACGGGATCACCAACATCGCCTATTGGGTGCCGCAGGATTCGCCCGCTCACGAAAACACGCTGATCTACGTACTGGCGCATGCCAGCCGCGAAGCCGCCAAGAAGAATTGGGACGAATTCTTCAAAGACCCTGAATTTCTAAAGGTGGCCAAGGACTCGGAGGCCCAAGGTAAGATCGTGATCAAGGTGGAGTCGGTGTTCATGGATCCGACGGATTTTTCGCCGGCGACTCCGCCCGCGGGAGCGCCGGAGCACCCGCGTGTCTTCGAGCTGCGCACCTACCACTGTAACGAAGGCAAGCTGCCGGACCTGCTGGCGCGCTTCCGCAACCACACCATGGGCATCTTCGAGAAGCACGGGGTGAACAACATCGCCTACTGGGTCCCGCAGGACGCGCCCGCGCACGAAAACACCCTGATCTACGTCATCGCACATCCCAGCCGCGACGCCGCCAAGCAGCATTGGAAAGAATTCGGCGGCGATCCGGAATGGCAAAAGGTGCAGAAGGAGTCGGAAGCCAACGGCAAGATCGTGAGTAAGCTGGAATCCGTCTTTATGGACCCGACGGATTTTTCGCCGATGAAGTAACACTCTCAGGAAATCGACATGCGCAATCGCAGGCCTCCCGCCACCAGGACCACTTCCCCCGGCGCGGCGCGTAGGGCCGAGATCGTCGCACACGCGACTGAGGCTCTCGATGGACGGGTGAATGCGATGCACTGGTTGCAGGAGGCAAATCGCAGTTTGGGAGGGCGCTCTCCGTTGGCCGTACTGAAGGCACGCCGGAAGCCGCCGAAGCCGTGGACGAGTTGCTGTACGGCATCGATTCGGGATGTTTGCGTAGTGCGGGTCTGGCGCATCTCGAAGCGGCAATACGCGCCAGCCATGTTCTCGGGCGATGGTGGATTGCAGGCCGCGTTGCGCGTCATCCGGACTTCTGGCCCACGTTCCGCGCCGAGGCGGTTGGCCAGGGTCCTAAGTCTCGTCACGCTCGCTCAGGAAGCCTTCGATAACGCGGAGCAGTTCCGGAGCGTCGCGGCTGGCAACAAGCCAGATGCGCTCCAATCCAGGTCGGGATAATCGTGGATTCGCATCACCGCGTCCTGGTAGACCACATTTCCGAAGAACTCCTCCCGGCCCGTCCGGACGCAATCGCGCACCCGCCCGCATCGCTCCCGAATATGGTGCAGGTACAGGAACTCGCTCTTCATAGGGGCACAGCTTCCCGCAAGACCTCGTCCCGAATAAACCAGTGGAGACCGCGTTCGGAGCCTATGTCCACGGTCACTCCCAGCAGATCCTCGAGGTCCTGCTTGAGACCAACGACGTCCAGCAGGCTGCGTTCCGGCTCCCACTCGACCAGGAGATCCAGGTCGCTCGAATCGTTAGCCTCACCGCGCGCCACCGAGCCATACACCCGTATGCTCCGGGCGCCGTGCCGCCGCGCCAGATCGACGATGGCCGCGCGCCTCTCATGACGCAACTCCTGGAGGGACACCATACACTGTCCAGTCTCTCGCAGCGGCGGCCACGCTTGCAACATACCAGCCGGAGTCATCCGCGGGGCCCGGCGCAGACGGACGCCGCGGCTGACCAGGGCTAGGGAACGGCCGCCAGGGCGGCCAATCTTCAGAAAGCCAGCCCAGCAAGCAAGTCACCCTGCTTGGCAGGACGTTCGATGGCTGGCAGAAGCGCGGCGATTTCCGGCACAGGAACGTTGGCAAGTTCGCTGGGCTCAAGCTTGTGAATGCCTCCGCCATACACGCGGCCCTCGCCTAGAAGCTCGGCGGGCGTTATGGCGTTGAGCACCTCCCACACACGGCGGATCAGACCGGGATCGCGCTTCATGGCATGGGCAAGGACCGTTGTCGGGTACATCGCGAGGTAGACGTTCGCCACGGTCGCGCGTGAGCTGTTCAGGATGAACCGGAAGGGACGGCCGCTCTTGGCATCACCACGTCCGAGGTACGTGCAAACGATTGGGGCGGGGGGACGGTTTTCCTGGCCGTACCAGAGCGAGCGATGCCGGCAGAGGTATCTCTCTTGCAGTCCGCGGGCTTTGCCCGCTTCCAGGTAAGTGTAGAGGGCCGGGAAGCGGCTCTTGATTTCGTCCTCGGGGAGCTTCGTATCGAGGAGATAGAGGCGGCGCTCGATCTTGGGATTGCCGTGCCTGTCCGCCCTGACTTCGTCTTCGGTGAGATAGCGGGGGCTGGGAAGAATGGGGCTGAAGGCCTCCATCGGGAGGCCGCGCGTTTTGATCTCGTCTTCGGGGAGGATGAAATATCCGTTGTCGCCGGTCGCCAAGCCGCGTTTAATCTTGAAAAAGTCGGCGACCACGGGGACTCCTCCCCTGGTGCGGGTGCCGGAAACTGGAAAGCGCGTCCATTTCGGCTCGTGCGCGAGGGCGCTCACCGAGACTTCGCGCGTGATCTTCGGTTCGAGCAGAGAGCCTCCAAAACTGAAGGACACCTTGTGACTTGGCGGGGGCGGGGTCTTGCGAAACCACACCACGGCTGACGATACCAGTGCATCGGCAAACTGTACGTCGTTCGGATCGAAGCGGTGGATGTGAAGGAGCGTCACGTGATCGAGCAGATACCGCTTGACGGCCTGGCCGTAGTTCACGTCCATGAATTCGCTCGGAATTAGCCAGCCGGCGACGCCGCCGTCGGTCATCCAGGCGTGGGACAAGCCGAGAAAATGGCAGTACAGGCCCGCCAGGCCGCTGATCTTCATGCCGCTGGCCTGCTGCGTCTGAACCTGCAGGCGGCCCTTGTCGCCGTTTTCCAGGTGATGGTGCCGCACATATGGCGGATTGCAGATGATCAGATTGAAGCGGGGCGCGGGCTTCGCGTGCGTGAAGTCGGAAAGCTCCATGGTGAGGCCGCGATCCTTCTAGAGGCGCGCGGCCGGCGTGCCATAGTGGGCGTCGATCTCGAAACCGAGAGCACGGTGGCGGCAAAACGGCGGCCGTGCTGCGGAGTTTCGTGGCTTCCTGCCAGCGGGCCGACGTGGAACCATTCGCCTGGTTCAAGGATGTCCTGTCGCGCA
>Ga0302324_100001123_pt1 | contig 65964 bp, 48 predicted proteins | sample Palsa_T0_1_FD_201949 | JGI IMG/M metagenome (GOLD analysis project Ga0302324, IMG submission 201949) | Peat permafrost microbial communities from Stordalen Mire near Abisko, Sweden - Palsa_T0_1 | ecosystem: Environmental > Terrestrial > Soil > Palsa > Peat permafrost | place: Sweden: Abisko...
CTTCGCTACTCCAGCCGCGGCGGACTCAAACTTGAAGGCGCATTAGATGATTTTCATCTCTCTCCGGCTGGTAAAGTCTGCCTCGATGCGGGCAGCTCCACTGGAGGGTTCACCGATTGTCTGTTGCAGCATGGAGCGACGCGCGTCTATGCAGCGGATGTGAATGTGAAACAGCTCGACTGGAAGCTCGCGCGCGATGCACGGGTCGTCCCGATCAAATGTAATGTGCGGTATCTCAGACTCGGAATGATTCCCGAGCCCGCGAAATTCGTCGTGATGGATTTGTCATTCATCTCGGTCGAGAAAGTTCTTCCAGCAGTTGTGACAGTTGCCGGCACAAACGCAGAATTCCTGATTTTGATCAAGCCTCAGTTTGAATTGGACCGCGGCGATATTGGAAAAGGCGGGATCGTCCGCGATGCCACGCTGCATCAGCGAGCCATTGAGCGCGTGAAGGAAGCCGCCCGGAAGAATGGCCTCGATGTGCTCGGCGTCGAGCAAAGCCGCGTGCCGGGCGCCGAAGGCAACATCGAATTTTTCCTGCACGCCGTGCGCAGGCCCTCTAGTACAATCGCCGCTCAAACCAAATGATTCGCTCCGTAGGAATTATCTGCAAGCCTCGCAAAGAAGATCTTGGGTCAATCGTCCCTTCGCTGGTTGAATGGCTACGCGCGCGCAAACTTCGCGTCTTGCTCGACCAAAGCGCGGCCGAATCGTGCCCGAACTGCGAGTCCCCGGCGCAACAAGAGGCGCTCATCTCCGAATCGGATCTCGTCGTAGTCCTGGGCGGCGACGGCACGCTTCTTGCCGCCGCGCGGCTGCTTCAGAATCGCGAGGTGCCGATTCTTCCCGTGAATCTCGGAGCGCTCGGGTTCATGACAAGCGTCACTCTCGACGAGCTGTATCCGCTTCTCGAGCAGACGCTCGCCGGCGAGCACCGCGTGAGCGAGCGCATGGTTTTACAAGCGGAAGTGGTGCGGGATGGTTCGACCATACAGGCGCAGAGGGCACTCAATGACGCTGTCGTGAATCAAGCAGCGCTTGCGCGTCTAATGGAATTTCACGTGCACGTGGACGGCAGCCACGTCGGACGATATCGCGCGGATGGATTAATTATCGCGACGCCAACGGGCTCGACGGCCTATTCGCTCGCCGCTGGCGGCCCGATCCTGCATCCCGACATCCATGCCTTCGTTATCACGCCCATTTGCCCACACATGCTGACGAATCGGCCCTTGGTGGTGCCCGATTCTTCGCGAATCGAAGTTACGTTCACTCATGGAGACGAACCCGTGCACGTTACGCTCGATGGCCAAGTCGGCTGGCAGCTTGAGCGCGACGACCGCGTGGTTATCACCAAATCGCCGAATCGCGTCCTTCTCGTGCAACCGCCGGGCAAATCATACTTCGAAGTGTTGCGGAGCAAGCTGGGCTGGGGCGGACGCTGATTCTTGCGGGGGTAACTACTCGCCGCGCACAAGATCCCGCCGCGTTTCTCTGCGACGGATGACTTTCGAGATATTTCCTGAGACCAGAACCTCGGCAGCGCGAGGCCGGGAATTGTAATTGCTCGCTTCGACGAAGCCATACGCCCCGGCGCCCCACAGCGCAACCACATCGTTCGCGTGGACTTCTTCGATCGGCCAATCATGAAGAAAGCAGTCGCCGCTTTCGCAAACGGGGCCCACGATGTCCGCGCGAATAATTTTGGGACGTGTTGTGCCGCGCTTGATCGGCGTCACGGGATGCACGGCCGAATAAAGTGCGGGGCGAATAAAGTCGTTCATTCCCGCATCTACAACGACAAAACTCTTGCCGCGATTCACTTTTGTGTGAATGACGCGCGTCAAAAGCACGCCTGCGGGACCGGCGATTGACCGGCCCGGCTCGAGGAGCACGTGACATCCGAGAGGCTTGAGCGCGCGTCTGACGATTCCCGCGAAGTGGGAAATCGAAGGAGGCTTTTCGAGCGTATATCGAATTCCCAAGCCGCCACCGATATCAATATACGTCAGGCGAAATCCATCGCGCCGCAAGTCGCCGGCAAATTCGACAAGCCGTTTAAGTTCGCGACGAACCGAATCGAGATGAAGAATCTGCGAGCCAACGTGCGCGCTGATACCCTTCCACTCGAGCCGCTGGGAATCGCGATGCGTTCCATAGAGCCGCCTTGCGACGGGCCAGTCGAGCCCGAACTTGTGTTGATGGCGGCCCGTGGCAATGTGACGATGCCCGCCCGCTTCGACATCCGGATTCACGCGGATCGCTACCGGTGCACGCTTCCGCAGGCGCGCCGCCTCATCTTCCAGGACTGCCAACTCCGCTTCGGATTCGATATTAAAAAGAAGAATTCCGGCGCGCAACGCTTCGCCGATTTCTTCGCGCGTTTTGCCCACACCGGAAAACACGACCCGTCTCGGAGAAACACCCGCGCGGCGCAGGCGATAAAGTTCGCCGCCGGAGACGATATCGAAGCCACTCCCGCAATTTGCGAGCAGCCTCAGAATCGACAGATTCGAGTTGGCTTTCACCGAGTAGCAGATTGTGGCCGTCACACCGCGAAGCGCCGTGCAGTATTCACGATAGTTCGCCTCGATGGCAGCGCGGCTGTAAACATAAGTGGGAGTGCCATGCCGCGCAGCAATTTCAACGAGCGGGGCCCCCTCGCAGAAAAGTTCGCGGCCCCGCCAGCGGAATTGCGGCGTAAAAGTTGTCGGATCAATTGGCGAGGCGGCCGGTAAGGCGGAGACCTTGCTCGGCCCAGGAGATTGCATATTTGATCTCAGAGGACCTTGAGGACAACGAGAGTTCTATCGTCAAACGCGTGGACCTTCCCGGAAAATAGCTCGACTTCCTCAAGAACCCGGTCGGCAATCTCCGCCGCCGGACGCGTCGCATGCGCGACTATGAAATCGCGCAAACGATCAGTCTCGTAGAATTCACCTGCGGCGTTACTCGTGTCGCTCAATCCGTCGGAATAAAACACGAGCATATCGCCGGGATCGAGGATGACGCTCATTTCGTCGTAGCTGACCTCATCGAGCATCCCGAGCGGAAATCCTTCAATCTTCATTTTCTCGCAACGGCCCTGATGCAACAGCAGCGGCTGTTCCTGTCCGGCATTCGCGATGCGGAGCCTTCGTTTGCCGCGATGCCACGTTGCGATTGCCACGGTCATGAAGCGCCCCTCAATGCGGCGCTCGACGATGAGTTGATTCATATCGCGCAGTAGCTGAGCGGGCGGCAACTTTTGCGGCGCCAGACTTCGCAGAATTCCAATCGCCGCCGCGCCGTAGAGAGCCGCCGCGCTGCCTTTTCCGCTGACGTCACCCATCGCGATGGCCAACTCCTGCGGCCCGTATCTTAGAAAGTCGTAAATATCGCCGCAAAGTTCGCGCGAGGAGACAACTCTCGCAGCGATGTCGAGCCCGAATTCGGGACCCGGCGCTCGGGGTAGCAACGCTCCCTGCAGCCGGCGCGCGGCGTTCAGATCTCGCTCCATCCGCGACTCATCACGCGCCACCTGCTCGTAAAGGCGCGCATTTTCGATCGAGACGGCGAGATTCGCTGCAAGGATCGAAAGAGCTTGCACGTGATCCGGCGTGAAATAGTTCAGTTGCGGACTCTCCAAATCCAAAACGCCGATGACGCGATTCTTGTACAGCATAGGTACGGCGAGCTCCGAGCGCGTTTCCGGATTGACTTTGAGATATCGCGGATCGAGCGAAACATCGGGAACCACGACGGGGCGCTTCAGCGAAGCCGCCGCGCCAACAATTCCCTCGTGCACGGGAACGGCGAATTTCTCCTGCACGCGCTGGCCGAACTTGACGGTTACACGATGGCGAAACACCTTCTGATCTTCGTCGCAGAGGAGAATCGAAAAAATCTGATAATCAATGATTCGCTTCGTAAGTTCGGCGGCTCGCCGGAGAATTTCCTCCACGTCCAGAACCGAGCTCGCCTCGCGGCCAACTTCGTTCAGTAGCAGTAGCGTATCGGCCTGATTCCGGACACGCTCGAAGAGGCGCGCATTTTCAATCGCGCTCGCAATTCGCGTGGCAAGCAGGGTCAGAATGTACTGCTGCTCGCGCGTGAAGTAATCAACCTGGCGGCTCTGAATGTCGAGGACGCCGATGGCCTTGCCCGCAAGCATCAGCGGGACAGCCAGCTCGGAGCGAACCCCGTCAATCGCGTTAATGTAACGCGGATCTCGGGTCACGTCGCTCACGCGCACTGGCCGGCCGGTCGATGCGGCCGTTCCGGTAATTCCCTCTCCCCACGGTATTCGCCAGTGCTCTACGATCTCCGGGCTGTAGCCTATCGCAAATCGAAAATGGAGCTCCTGGGTGCCTTCTTCTGGTAAAAGCACTGCAAAAATTTCGTAATCGATCAGCCTCTTAATGAGTTCAGACGACTTCGCGAGCACTTCGTCGAGATTGAGGGACGAATTAATTTCCTGCCCGATTTCGGCAAGTGTAGCCAGTGTTTCGGCGGAGACGTCAATTGGAGATTTCAGCTCGATGGGGTCCATTCAAATTCCGAACGATTGACGACTTCGTTCAATACGCCGAGGGCCGCCCGACAGCCGGCTCAGCCGCGGCACCGCGCGCCTGTTCGAGTATTTTGACGCTGGCGCTCGCGCCGATACGCGTGGCGCCTGCAGCGACCATTTTCTTGACGTCTTCGAGGCTGCGCACGCCGCCGGCAGCCTTGATGCCGATGTCCCCGCCTACGACGGCGCGCATCAGGCTAACGTCTTCAGCAGTCGCGCCTCCCGACGAAAATCCGGTCGAAGTCTTGACAAAGTCCGCTCCGGCGTTCTTGGCCGCCATCGATCCCCGAATTTTTTCTTCGATGGTCAGCAGCGCCATCTCGAGAATCACCTTGCAGATGGCCCCGCCGCGATGGCTCGCTTCCACCACACCGCGAATATCGGATTCCACCACATCGTCGAGGCCGGATTTCAGCGCGCCGATGTTCACCACCATATCAATTTCCTGCGCGCCGAGTTTAATGCTTTCGTCCGTCTCGTAAATTTTCACCTGCGGCAGCGTCGCTCCCAACGGAAATCCGACGACGGTGCAAACTTTCACGGCGCTTCCACGAACGAGCTCTGCCGCCTGCGCCACGTTCCAGGGATTTACGCACACGGATGCGAAACCGAATCGCGTGGCTTCCTCGCAAAGCGTGCGAATTTGATCGCGCGTAGCGTCAGGCTTCAAGAGCGTGTGATCGATCAGGTGGGCGATTCCGGCGTCAACCGAGCTGACTCCAGCGCCGGCTGAAATGCGCGCCGCTCCGGCTTCCACGACCCGTTGCGTTTTGTGAACGCAAAGTTGGGCGCAGCGTTCATTGCAATCGGGACAAGCGATATCCAGGAAATCGACGGCCCGGACGGCCCCAGCGGATCCTCCGAGATTCAGGAGGATTTCCTCCGTGATGGATTGAATCAATTGTTCGAGCTGTTCCGAATCCAACTGAGCCGCTCCGACAGCACGCCACCAAGTCCGAACATGCGAAGCGTCAAGCCGTTTTAGGGCTTGCGATGCCGTTCTTCGATGGCACGAATTTTGTCCACGCGCTTCTGATGGCGGCCGCCCCCAAATTCCGTTTCAAGCCACACCGCCAGAATCTCACGCGCCGCGTCCGCTGGGATGAGGCGCGCGCCAAGAGAAAGTATGTTGGCGTCGTTGTGTTCTCGGCTGTTGCGCGCGGTGGCTCTATCATAACATAGCGCTGCGCGCGCTCCGGGGACCTTGTTCGCCGCGATGGAAGAGCCGATTCCAGCGCTATCGATCACGATGCCGCGCCAAGCATCGCCACGAACGACGGCATTCGCAACCGCTTCCGCGAAATCGGGATAATCTACGGCCTCGATGCTCGAAGTGCCGAGATCAAGCGGCGTATATCCCCAGTCGCGGACGTAAGTCTTCAAATCTTCTTTCAGGGCGAAGCCGCCGTGGTCAGCGCCCAAAGCCACCACGCGCCCGAAATGCGAACGCGTGCCCTGTTTCGACGCCTCTGCGACGCGCAGAATGATTTTGCGGCGCTCCACTTCGTCGCGAGCCAGCGGCGTAATCAGAGTGTCGGGCGCGATCGTGATTTCGCCGCCGTCCGGCGTATCTTCGAGTTCGCGCGTGGTGAGTACAGGTCGAGGCACGGCTATTCTGGCGGAAGGGATAGAACGCAGACGTCCTTCAGATTACGATATCGCTCGCCGTAATCGAGACCGTAGCCGACGACGAATTCGTTGGGAATTTGGAACCCGACATAATCGGCCTTAATTTCTTTGATAAGACGGCGCGACGGTTTGTCGAGCAGCGCGGCGATTTTCAACACTCGCGGCCGGCGCTGCTCAAGAATGCGGCGAAGGTAGCTGAGCGTCAGTCCGGTGTCCAGAATGTCCTCGACAAGAATCACATTGAGTCCCTCGATGCTGCTGTCGAGGTCTTTTAGCACACGCACCTGTCCCGAACTTTCTTTACCTTTGCCGTAGCTCGAAACTGCGATGAAATCGAGCGAAGTGTCCAAATTGATTTCCCGAACGAGATCTGAGAGGAAAATGCACGCGCCCTTCAGAACACCAACCAGATGCAGGCGCTCGCCCTTGAAATCTTTTGTAATCTGCCGGGCGACTTCCTGAACGCGCTTCTTGATGGCGGCGCGGCGGATAAGAACTTTGAGATGATTGCGCCCTTTGTCTGACATCGACGATTATCCCCTGACGAGAAGGCGGGTACTCTAACCCACGGCGCTGGGGATGACAAGAAGCGGAAATCCTACGCCCACGGCGAAGTGATTCGGTGCAGCCGGGCGACGGACTTGATTGCAATCGCCACGCGTGCTTCACTCCCCGTCGGGAGCATCCGGTAAAGCGACGCGGGGTTTCGTCCCGTGGGGCGCGGCCCGAAGATATTGCGCCGGCCACGTCTCCGAGTGTCCCAATTCTCGCGCTGCTCGCAACGGCCAATACGGATCGCGCAAGAACTCTCGGGCGAGAAAGACCAAATCGGCTTGTCCTGTTCGAATGATGTGATCGGCCTGCGCGGGATCTGTGATCACCCCAACCGCGCCCGTCCGAATGCCTGTTTCCCGCCGGATTCGTTCGGCAAATTCCGTTTGGTATCCCGGCCCGATGGGAATTTGCGCCTTCGCAACTGTGCCGCCGGATGAGCAGTCAATCAAATCCACGCCGAGCGGACCGATACTTCTCGCCAACTCGACGGATTGCTCGATGTCCCAGCCCCCATCGACCCAATCGGTCGCGGAGATTCTCACAAAAAGCGGAAATTGCGCCGGCCACTCACGGCGGATTTCAGCGACCACTTCGCGCAGCAGCCGCGTTCGATTCTCAAACGATCCGCCATACTCATCTTCGCGTTTATTACTTAGTGGCGAGAGGAATTGATGCAGCAGATAGCCATGCGCCGCATGAATCTCGATCAGCCGGAAGCCCGCGTTTCTTGCACGCAAAGTGGCAGCGCCAAATTCACGAATGATGGACTTGATGTCATGTGGCGTCAGAGGTCGCGGCGTGGTGTAGCCTTCGGAAAATGGAATTGCGCTCGGCGCAACCGGCTGCCAGCCGCCCTCAGCAGCTGAAATCGGCGCGCCGCCTTCCCACGTTCGGCGTGTGGATGCCTTGCGTCCGGCATGCGCCAACTGTATCCCGGCGACACTTCCGTGCTCACGCGCAAAATGCGTAATCCTCGCGAGAGGCTCGATGTGCGCATCGCTCCAAATGCCATGATCTTCACCGCTGATGCGGCCTTCTGGCGATACGGCGCTCGCTTCCACGATCACAGCTCCGGCGCCCCCGACAGCGCGGCTCCCGAGATGCACGAAGTGCCAATCCGTCGCCAGGCCATCCACGCAAGAATACTGGCACATCGGAGACATCACGATGCGATTGCGCAGGGTCACTCCGCGAATCTCGAACTCGGAAAATAAATGGGCCACCTTGTTTATCCCCTGTGACGGAACCACGCGATTCAAATCAATCGTAGCGCCGCGCGGGCTTCGTTGATTGACTTGTCTTTCCAATGCCGCGAGAAATTTTCTAGAGATGAGAACGAGCGGCTGTTCATGCGATCAATATAGAGAGTGCCGAGAAGATGATCGATTTCGTGTTGCAAAATGCGGGCGTACCAACCGGAAGCTTCAATGACCTTCGCCTTTCCATGCTCGTCAAGGCATTCCACGCGCACATGATGGGCACGTGGAACGATCGCCGAAAATCCCGGCAGGCTCAGGCAGCCTTCGTAGAACTCGACCTTCTGCGCGCTCATCTTTCGAATCTTCGGATTGATGATGACGTGAAAAGGCACCGCTTTTCGTTCGCGCTCGGCCAGCTTTTCGCGCGACGCATCCTTGTGATACTCAGCCAGATCTTCGATCACCGCGATTTGCAGCGATACGCCTATCTGCGGAGCGGCAAGGCCAACGCCGGGAGCGTCGCGCATAGTCTCGCGCATTCTCTCGATGAGTTTCCGAGTTGAATTGCTGGAAATTTCAGCGGCAGCGAGCGGATGGGCTTTGAGCCGGAGGACCGGTTCGCCAACGTGGACTATTTTCATGAGCTCGCGCCGATCCTTGTCACGCGGGACATTCAGCCATATTACCGCGAGGGCGTGACTGCGCAATCGTGGTTTTGGATGCAAAAACGAGTCGCGCGATGCACTAAGCTCTGTAAATCAGCGAACATAAACTGCGAAATGCGCCTTGCTATTGCGAACCCACAGCTTCCGGCAACTCTATGTGCTAACCTTCAGTTCGGCTCAATACATCTAGCTTTCGATCTCTTCGAATGTTTTCCGAACGCACAAACTGGAATCTTCAGCCAAATCGTCTCAGCGATGCCCTGGCCCGCCATCAAGCCGCGGAAAAAACGCTCCTCGATCTCACCGCCTCCAACCCTACCCAATGTGGATTCGCGTACGACAGCGACGCGATTCTTGGCGCATTGGGGAATCCGTCCGCGCTGATTTACGAGCCCGAGCCGCGCGGACTCGTGGATGCGCGAAAAGCGGTCGCAAAGTATTACGCGGGTCGAGGCATATCGGTTTCGATCGGAGACATCATTTTGGCAACGAGCACCAGTGAAGCCTATTCATACGTTTTACGAACGCTCTGCAATCCCGGAGATGAAATTCTAATTCCGCAGCCGAGTTACCCTCTTTTCGATCTTTTGGCGGAAATTCAGGATGTTAAGCTAATCCGGTACGCTTTCGTGTATGACCACGGCTGGCAGATTGATTTCCACTCACTCGAGCGCCCCATCACGCCACGAACTCGCGCGGTAATCGTGGTTCATCCGAACAATCCAACTGGGCATTACGTTAAAGCGGAAGAGTTGACTCAGCTCAATGCGATTTGTTCAACGCGCGGCCTCGCGCTCGTCGCCGACGAAGTCTTCGTTGATTTCAATCTCGACGATGAAACGAAGGGCAGCCTCGCTGGGAACGAGGCGGCCTTAACGTTCACAATGAGCGGGATCTCAAAGATTTGTGGCTTGCCGCAGATGAAAGCCTCCTGGCTAATCGCCAGCGGTCCTCAAGAATTGAAGACAGAGGCGCTGGCGCGTCTAGAGGTCATCGCGGACACCTATCTCTCGATGAACGCACCAATCCAAGCCGCATTGCCGTCGTTTCTGGAGCAGCGGCACGAAATCCAAAGTCAGATTAAGCATCGCGTGAAGCACAATCTGAAACAGCTCGACACGCAACTCGCGGCCCACAAAAGCTGCAGCCGATTGAAGCTCGAAGGCGGTTGGTATGCAGTGCTTCGCGTGCCCGCAACGCGCTCGGATGAGGACCTCGCAGTCGATTTGCTAGACGAACACGGAGTCTACGTCCACCCGGGCCATTTTTACGATTTCGAGTCGGACGGCTACTTGGTGGTAAGCCTCATCACGCCGCCTGCAGATTTTGCCGAAGGCATAGGACGTCTGCTCTCGATGTTCTAGCCTCCAAAGCCTGTCGCCTCTCCCGAGTATGAGTGAGTACGGCAACACCACTGTTGTCCCCGCTTGCGAATTTGGCTGTTATATCGGAAGCTATTTTCCTCCCATGATTTGCGTTAGCAATTGAGAAATGTGGCGGAGAACACTCAGGCTGGCCTAGCACACACGATGCCCGAACCCACTCAACCAGTCCGTGCGGCCTACTTTTCGATGGAAATTGCGCTGGCGGCCGACATCCCGACGTATTCCGGAGGCCTCGGCGTCCTCGCCGGCGATACGTTGCGTTCTGCCGCGGACGCGAGCATGCCGCTCGCGGCCGTCACGCTGCTCTATCGCAAAGGCTACTTCGACCAGCATCTCGACGAGAATGGCAACCAATCCGAGACTCCTACTTCCTGGAAGCCGGAGTCAGTTCTGGAACCGTTGGACGCTCGCGCAACGATCGTCATCGAAGGCCGCAAGGTTGTCTTACGCGCGTGGCGCTACTCCGTTCATGGTGTTGGCGGCTCGATTGTGCCGGTCTACCTTCTCGACTCCGCACTCTCGGAGAACAGCGAGTTCGATCAGACGATAACCGAAAATCTCTACGGCGGAGACACTCGTTATCGCCTTTGCCAGGAAGTGGCCTTGGGCATCGGCGGCGTCGAAATGTTGGCTGCACTCGGCCACAAGAATCTCGCCAACTACCACATGAACGAAGGCCACGCTTCCTTGCTCACGATTGCCCTGCTGGAAGCGCGCATGCGCGGCCGATCGCTTGCAAAAGTGACCGACGAAGACATGGAATTTTTGAAGCGGAAATGCATTTTCACGACGCATACACCAGTGCCTGCGGGGCACGATCAATTCCAAAAAGAACTCGTCCGTAGTGTTCTTGGCGATGAGCGCACGGACTTGCTCGAAAAGCTCGGTTGCTTCACCGCCGACATCTTGAATTTGACTTATCTGGGCTTTCGCAGCTCGGGTTACATCAATGGCGTCGCGATGCTGCACGCGGAAGTTTCGCGAAAGATGTTCCCGGATTATACCGTTCACGCCATCACAAACGGAGTTCACGCTGGCACGTGGACTTCTCCCGCTTTCCAGGAACTATACGATCGGCATATTCCCGATTGGCGCCGGGATAATAATTACCTACGTCATGCGATTGGGATACCGCTTGAAGAAATCCAGGATGCGCACGCCCGCGCAAAAGAGGAGTTGTTGAAAGAAATTCGGCGGGTGACCGGCGCGCAGTTCGATGAGAACGCGATGACCATCGGCTTTGCGCGCCGCGTGGCCACGTACAAACGCGCGGATTTCCTGTTCTCCGATCCGGAGCGCCTGAAATCGATTGCTCATCGCGTGGGCGCGATTCAGATCGTATACGCGGGCAAAGCACACCCCCACGACGAACCCGCCAAGGCCCTCATCCACCGCGTTTTTGAGCAGATGGCGGCGCTAAAAAACGTGATTCGCATCGTCTACGTTCCCAACTACGGCATGGGATGGGCACAACTTCTTACCAGCGGGGTTGACCTGTGGCTAAATACGCCGATACGCCCCTACGAGGCTTCCGGAACGAGCGGGATGAAGGCCGCCCTGAACGGCGTCCCGAGTTTCAGCGTACCGGATGGCTGGTGGCCGGAGGGCCACGTGGAAGGCGCGACGGGATGGGACATTGCGGTCAAGGAGAATTCAGAGCTGCACTGCAGCGAAATGGCCTCCATGTACGAAAAACTCGAATTCACGATTCTTCCCATGTTCTATAAGCGCCGAAATTCTTACGCGGAAGTCATGCGCAACTCGATTGCGCTGAATGGATCGTTCTTCAATACGCAGAGAATGCTCTCGCAATACATCTTGAATGCCTATTTTCAGGATGACAAAGAAGCCCGCCCGAAAAAGCCGGCGAAAAAACCATCTGAAATCACGGTGTAGCACGCGGAGCGGGCGCTCGTAGTCGAGGCGCGTCGATCGCACCGGGATTTGCGCTCGAGCCAGCCTCGTCCGTGCACGAATCCACGGACGAGGCTCATCGGCTGGCCAGCAACTTAACTAAAACTTCCACAAAAAAACTCTTCTGACGTTATCTGCCCGTTAGGCCGCTTGCACGTCAACACGGCTCGTTACGGGCCGTGCGCCTTTTGGCAATTTAAGTTCGAGCACTCCGTGCTTTAAAATTGCGGTCGCCTTGGCAGGATCTACGTCCTCGGGCAAGTCTATGACGCGAAGAATTTCGTCCGAGCACTGTTCCCGGTAAACAATCGTTTGCCTCCGTTCCTCTTCTTTGCTCGTTTCCTTCTTGCCGCTGATCATCAGCCGGCGCGGTTCGAGGCTGACTTGCAGTTGGTCAGCGCCGAATCCCGGAACTTCAACAGCAACAGTCAAGGCCCCATCGGACTCGGCAAGATTCATATGGACCGGATGGAGCAGCTCATCCTCGGCCTTGAACCAATCATCAAGTTCACGTCCGGGGACACCACCGTTGTTTTGAAAGATTTCGAACGCGCGGCGTTCAATGCCTTCGTGGATTCGATTGATCCGGTCGAGCAGAATGCCCGGCTCGACCAGCTTGACTGAAGTTGTTACGGGGGCCAACTGAGTTGCGGTACCTTTTTCGATCATTTTCTTCGCTCCTTTGGGCTACCTCTCGGTCCCGCCGTGAGAATCGAGCGGTGAGAACTCAATCATTTCCGGAGACGCTGTTCCTCGGAGCGCGCTTACATTCGTTCCGCGGAACACAAGACGCACGGTGACACGCGTCACGCCATTCGGTGGCGAAGTTCAATATCGGCTATCAGGCAGACTTGCATTAGGCGATCGGGAGGGACTAAAGCGGACTTAAGAAGAAGCGGATAGAGACATCGCGCAGTGCACCCGTCCAGCAGCGGAAACTTTGAGCGTCCGGAATGTGGCCAGCCATCAATCAAAAACTAAGCGCTGGTTCATTCCGGTGCAAAAACCACCGGTCGAGAATTACGTGCCGTGAAAACCAATCGCTCGCAAACAGCCGCTGCGCCAGCGCGCCGACCAGCCGGTCGGGCAGCCTCCGGCCGATAGCCGCAGACCACTCCGAGTCGGATTTCCCAAATCGATCGAATAGGAGCTCCCGGTACGGCTCCAGCCGATCCTCGCTGTAATTGCCACCAGCTGAAGCGATCGCCTTTGCCGCCAACAAGCCGGATTCTATCGCCGGACGAATGCCTTCCCCGCTCTGCGAATACGCGAGCCCCATGGCATCGCCGACGAGCAAAATTCCGTCGCTGATCATTCGCCGTCTGGTCCCTCGATACAAAAGATACGCGTGGCCTGCCATCGCCTTGGGCAAATCGAACGTAAGCTTGTCGCTCTCGCGCAGGTACTCCACGAAACGGGAAACATGCTGTGGCAGCCCATGCGGATCCAACCTGCCGAGGCCGACGTTAAGAAAGTTCTGCTTGCGGAAGCACCACCCATAACCCTTGATGTCCGAAGAGAAAAATAGCTCCGGTATCTCGGGGCGAATCTCGCAGGCTTCGGCTTGACTCGGCGTCATTTCAAATTCGGTCTCCTGCGCCGCGACGGCGACCTCTGCGCGCGCATCGGCGCCCAAGTGCCGCGCGACCGGGCAAAAATGGCCACCCGCGCCGACAATCAGCCGCGCCTTGATCTCGCCATTAACCAGCCACTGATCCCCGATTCGCTCGAGCGACTTGAACGGAGCCGCCTCGAACTCACGCGCACCGGATCGTTTGAGCAGGAAGTCATCGAATTCGCACCGGCGGATGCCGTAACTAATCGTCGCGCGGTAATCCGTGAGGACTTCAGAGCCGCCCATCAGGCTGGTGCGAAACCCAGTGATCGGCTGAAGAACTCGGCCCGAGGCGTATTCGTCGGCACTAATTTCGAGTTCTTCCACGACAGCTGGTGTGATCCAGCCGCCGCAGACTTTGTCGCGAGGAAATACGCGCTTGTCGAGAACTCCTGCGTCAATGCCCTCGCGTCGCAATGCCCAGGCGCAGGACGACCCCGCCGGGCCCGCGCCGACGATCAGGACATCGCATGAATCCATCGGGACTCTTCTCTGGTTTGCGTCTCGTCGCGGTAGAGATATTCGCGCGTCCAGGGGATTTGCTTGCGCTCCGATCCCGCGAACACCAGCTGGAACAATTGCAGCGAGCCCACGCGAAATGCCGTGAGCGATCCGGCGAGGTAAAGCCGCCAGGCCCGGACAAATTCCGCGTCGAACATCTTTTCCACATCACCGGCGGCATTCTCGAACCGGCTCAGCCAGTGTTCGAGCGTCTTCGCGTAATGGAAGCGCAGGTTTTCTACATCCTGGATGGAAAAATTCCAGGGCTGAAGAATTTGAAGCGCTTCGCTCAGGGCCGGTGCATACGCGCCAGGGAAAATCCGCTTTCGAATCCAGCGGCTGAACGGCCGCGGCTGATTTCGCCCAATGAAGTGCAGCAGCCCGCGACCCGCATTGCCGATGCTTCGATGGATGATAGCTCCTAACTCCTTGTAGTTCTCTGCCCCGACGTGTTCGAGCATGCCGACGGAAACGAATGCGTCGCAAGTCCCCGCGATATTCCGATAGTCGTCTTCGATGAATTCGACTTGATTCGACATTCCCTCAGCCTTCGCGCGTTCGCGTGCGAACTGAATTTGCTCCTTCGAAATATTGAATGCGCGGACGCTGACTCCGTAATTCTTCGCCATATGAATCGCCAGCGCGCCCCAGCCGCATCCTGCCTCAATGACCCGCTCGCCCGGCCGCAGTTGGACCTTGCGGCAGACGAGATCCATCTTCGCTTGCTGTGCTTCTTCAAGGGTTGCGCTGGGCGACGGAAAGTACGCGCAGGTATAAATCAATCGCGGGTCGAGCCAAAGTTTGTAAAACTCATTCGTTAAATCATAGTGGTGATGGATATTGCGGGCCGATCCTTCTGGCGTGTTTGCTTGCCGCCAGTCCTGCCATCGCTCCCAAAGCCTGCGGTACAACCCTCCTGGCCCGTTAGCTGCTCCCGAATAGAAGAGATTTTCAAGAAGCCGTATCAAGTCGCCACCGATTCGAATCGTCCCCGCCGCATAGCCATCGCCGAATCCAACTTCGGGATTCAGCGCCATGGCGACCAGCGTCTTGCGGTCCTCGATGAAAACCGTGTCAACTGGCTCCTTCTGAAACGGCAGCACTCCCTTGTCATCCTGAAACACGAATCGGATTGGTGCGTCGCCCGTCAAACTTTGAATTTTGTTCAGCAGTCTCCGTTCAAAGTGGGGGACGCTGGTGCTGGGCATGGCTGGATGCTCCTTTCGCGTCATATGGGGCCTGGACAGGGCCTCCTGTTGCCCCACATTAAGCTACGAAATCCCAAAAGAGGCCACAGTTTTTTGATGTACCACACCGGACGGCGGATACACCCCGTCGGCGCCCCGGCGACCACGAATTGCCGGCCTGCGCGAAGCGGACTTCGTAAGCCGGATCATCCTCGGGCAAGTTCAGCCCATGAAATCACGGTCGAGCGTATTGAACCCAACGTGGAGTAAATATGGAACTAACCCCGCCGCAAGCGGGAATGACATGTGACGGAGAACCGAACTCGCCGTCTTCGCATCGGAGCGCATTGGAGGACATCTCACAATGAATCGCAATAATAATTTTCCGCTGAAGCTTATAGCAATAATGACGATGAACATCGGCTTGGCCCTGTTGCTCGCGCCTCTCGGTAACGCAAGCGCCGCAAAGGTTTCCGCGCCGCAAACACAATCCGCAGCGAAGCCTAACCTGGCCGGCCAGTGGAAACTCAACAAGGATCAGAGCGACGATCCGCGCCAAAAGATGCAGGAGGCTATGGCGGCAAACGGACAGGGCGGCGGCCGCGGCGCCGGCGGCGAAGGCGGAGGCGGGCGTCGTGGCGGCGGCCAAGGCGGTGCCGGAGCAATGATGAACGACCAGGCGCAGCTTACAATCCTACAAACCGGCACGTCAGTGAAAGTGACCAGCGCCTCAGGTCGAGTCCTCGCTGCCTATCCAGAAGATCAGCAGGCCGCGAAGCCTTCATCGAATGGTGGAAATCCTGACGACGATACTCACACCTACCCACCTCCCGTTGCGAAATGGCAAGGTTCCCAGCTAGTCGCATCAATGCAAGGCCGTCGCGGCGGATCGACCACTCGAACCTACGAGCTATCTTCCGACGGCAAACAGCTTATCGTGACCACGAAAATGCAGAATCCGCGATTCACCCAACCGGTCACATTCCGTCTTGTTTACGACCCAGCGAAGGCCAGCTCGGGCTCGAGCGAGTAGAATCAGATTGCGCTCATAGTCTCGACGACACATTCGAAGGCTTCTGGCAGGAAAGTAACGCGTTCTGCCGGAAAGCGCACTAGGGACACAGACCGGATGCCTTCGCGCTTCTCTGCCCCATTACGAGCCGCCACACTGTCGCTGCTCGCGGCAATGCCAATCATCGCTTGCGCACAGCAATCTCAACCACAGGGTCAGGAAGCGCCCGCTCTGCCTGGCAAATACCTGGCCATTGGTTCCGTGCACACGGCCGAAGGTTCGCCGATTCCCGGCGCAACGGTTCACGTCACCGAGACAACCAGCCAGAAGGCATGGGTCAGCTGGACCGATGAAGCCGGGAAATTTCAGATCCCAGATTTGGCCGCGGACGTATATCACATCGAGACGACCGAGCCGGGATTCGTCGCTTCCGCAATTGATGTGAAAATTCCCGTCGTGCCCAGCGGTCCTATCCTCGTCGTCCTGCGCGTCGCGACGCTCGCGGAGATCGCCGCTTCGCAATCACCAGCCGATGCGCCGCCAGCGACGGCAAAGCAAGGTACGACTTCAGCCGCGGGCCAGGCAAATACATCGAACGGCGCGCCGGCCGCTCGAAATCGCAATGGTGGACGCAATCAGATTCCTGCCGGCGTTCAAAACGCCCTTAGCCAAGGCCTAGCCGCGGGAGGCTTTCAGCAAACTCAATTGACGGGTGAAGGCACCGGCAATCAGGACAACGAGAATCCGGGCACCAGCATGGCGCAGCAACCGACTCTCACCGTAGGCGTCGGCGTCGGTGGCGCATCTACGTCGGACGCCTTCCTGCTGCAAGGGACCGTCGGCCAAGGCTCTGCCGCAGGCGGACCCGGCGGCATGTTTGGCGACCTAGGCGTTGGAAATCCCGGCGGACGCGGTGGCATTCCCGGGATGCCAGGTCAAACGCCTGGCCAGCAGGGCGGAAATCCCTTTGGCACTCAGGGCGGCGGCTTTCCAGGGGCCGGCGGCCCCGGTGGAGCGGGCGGAGGTCCCGGCGGAGGTGGTCCGCCAGGAGGAGGTGGCGGGCGAGGAGGCGGCAGACTCGCGCGCCAAGCCGTGAATCGCATGCGCTTCGGGTTCACAGATAAATACGAGAATTCAATCTGGGACGCGAAGCCGTATTCAATCACGGGTGCGCCCGCCCCAAAGATTTCGCATTACGATGAGGTCATCGGGGCGAACGTCGGCGGGCCGCTCAAGATTCCGCATATCTACAACGGCGCGGATAAGACATTCTTTTTCGTCAACTACCAGCACACACTCGAAAAGTCGCCGGTGGATGTTTTCTCCACCGTTCCGACACAGGACGAGCGCAACGGAGATTTTTGCGGGACCGGCGTCGTTCTTTACGATCCAACCTCAAGTTCAACCGGGCCGCGCACGCTCCTGAACGATGGCTGCAACATTCCGGCCGCTCGGATCAATTCTGCCGCTTCGGGGCTGTTGGCTTACGTCCCGCTGCCGAACCTCCCGGGAACGATTCAGAACTATCACCTGCAAGCCACAACGCCGCTCAATAGCGACATCGTAAATCTTCACGTACTTCACACGATCAACGCCAAGTGGAACCTCAATGCCGGCTACAACTTCAGCTCACAGAGAATAGACACGCTCGGAAATTTCCCCGAATTCGGCGGCCATCAATCAACACGAAATCAAAATCTGGACCTGTCACTCTCGCACAACTGGTCTGCGAAACTCTCCGACACTTATCACCTGAACTGGAGCCGCAGCCGCATTCAAATTCTCAGCGACAATTCTTACCTCAACGATGTCGCTGGCGACCTCGGCATCACCGGCGTCTCAACCGCTCCGATCAATTTCGGCGTTCCGGCCATAAATTTCACCGACTTCTCGGGCCTGAACGATCCCGATCCATCGCTTACGCGCAATCAGACGTTGCGCTTTTCCGATTCGCTTATTTACGTGCGAAAGAAACACACCTTCAAATTTGGCGGTGAAATCCGCCGCATCCAACTCAATAACGACGAAGATCCCATTCCGCGAGGGCAGTTTACTTTCACCGGATTGATGACCAGCCAACTCACCTCCGCGGGCACTCCCGTGCAGGGCACCGGAGACGATTTTGCGGACTACCTTCTAGGCTTGCCCTATAGCACGCAGACACGCTTCGGCGACGCGGCCACCTATTTTCGCAGTTGGGGATTTCTGGGTTACGCGCAGGACGACTGGCGAGTGACCACTCACTTCACCGCCGAGGTTGGCATCCGCTACGACGGCGTCACGCCGCCCGTCGAACTCTACAATCATATTGCGAATCTGGATTTGAATCCGGAGGCCACCGCCGTGGACGTGGTCACGCCTGGCGCTACGGGCACCTTTAACGGCGCCTATCCGCGGTCGCTCATCCACGGAGACTATGGCAACTGGGAGCCGCGAATCGGCTTCGCCTGGCAGCCGCCGATCAAAAAGAAAACCGTCGTGCGCGGCGGCTACTCGATCTTCTACAACGAGGCAATTTACAACACTCTCGCCACGTCCTATCTGGCCTATCAACCGCCGTTCGATCAGGCTCAAACGCTGATCACCTCAGCGACACAGCAGCTAACGCTCCAAAATGGATTCCCCGCCGTAACGAATGCAACTTCATCAACCGAAATTTTAAATACCGCCGGCGTTTCGCCCTTCTACAAGAATGGCTACGCTCAACTCTGGATGCTGGGAACCGAAACCGACATCACCCGCAATTGGATCGTCAATTTCACTTACACCGGAACGAAGGGCACCGATCTCGATTTGCTCCGCGCTCCAAATCGCGCGCCTCCCGGCACCAGCCAATTGAACACTCAGGACAATCTAAAAATTCCATACGCGACCAGCTTTCTCTACGATCAGTCCGGGGCAAATTCAATTTACAACGCGCTGCAGGCGCGCCTGGTACATCGCTTCACGCGCGGCCTTTCGCTTCAAGTGATCTACACCTATTCGAAAGCTCTCGATAACGCGAGCACGATCGGCGGCACTACGCCCGTCGTCGTGCAACAGGACGGCGATTTTGCGGCCGAGCGCGGACTCTCGTCCTTCGACATGCGCCATCAGTTGCGCGTTTTTTCGGTCTACGAATTGCCGTTTGGCGAACGCAAGCGCTACGCGAATCACGGCTGGTCCGAGCATATCTTAGGCAACTGGCGCATCCTGAACATGGTTACGTTCCACACCGGCACCCCGGCTACTGCGCTTCTCGGCGGCAGCGCAACCGACAACACCGGCACCGGCGCGAATGGCTCAACGCGCGCCAACCAAATTGGCAACCCCAACGTCGGAATCTGCGGCGGTTCGCCTCTCACGTTCTTCAACACCGGCGCGTTCGCCCTTCCGCCACCAGGAGAGTATGGAGATGCGCCGCGCAATTCGATCGAAGGCCCCTGCGCTCTTTCGTGGAACGCCTCGTTCGATAAGAGCTTTCGCTTCGGCCCGCGCGATCGCCCGCACCGGCTCGATGTGCGCTGGGAAATGCAGAACGTATCGAACACTCCGAGCTTCACCGGTCTCTCCACGCTCTTTGGATCCACAACTTTCGGGCGCGTGACATCGGCGGCATCGATGCGCACGATGGACATCTCGATTCGGATGAACTTCTAATGAGAGGCATGGCTCAAAGATTCTTGGCTGCTCTCCTCGCAGTGGGCGTATCCGCGTTGCCCGCGATGCCACAATCCCAACAGCAGTCGGCTCCGGCGCCAACGGCCGTTCCCGCCCCGCCGCCTCCCCCAGCCGACTCAACTCGTCCGCCGAATCAGGCGCCGCCGCTCCGCACGACGTCTGACCTCGTCCGAATCGACGTGGAGGTCACCGATCGCTCAGGCGCTTCGATCAAAGGACTGCGGGCCGATCAATTCACGGTCAGTGATGACGGCAAGCCTCAAAAGATTTCGACGTTCGTTTACTCCGACATCGAAGCCATCGAGCGCGCCGGCAACGAAGAGCAAAAGCCGATCACGATCCCGGTGGATCCTCCCGCGCCACTTCCCGAAGAAACCGTGAGCAAGGCCGTGCGCGACCGCCGGCTGCTGGTGCTTTTCTTCGATATGACCTCGATGGAAAACGACGATTTGCTTCGCGCTCATGACGCCGCGCAAAAATTCATTGACAAGCAGATGACGCCCGCGGACCTGGTCTCCGTTGTGACCTACGGAAATCGCCTCTCCGTCTGGGCCGATTTCACGAACGATCGAAAAGTGCTCGCCAAGGCGATAGCGCGCCTCATTCCGGGCGCCTCGTCCAATCTCGCGGATAACCCCTACGCCGCGGCTCAAAATGGCGAATATGACGTTCAGGAATACACCGGCGCGGCCTATACCGCTGATGAAACCGAATTCAACGTCTTCAACACCGACCAGAAACTCGCCGCCGTCGAAGGACTCGCGAACGTTCTCGGAGCCATCCCCGGCAGAAAGGCCATCGTTCAATTCACCGGTGGCATCACGCAAACAGGTGAGGAAAATCGCACGGAATTGCGCGCGGCCACCGACGCGGCGAATCTCGCCGACGTCTCGATCTACTCGATTGACGCGCGAGGATTATTCGCCACTGTTCCCGGTGGCGATGCCACCGCGAATGCGGCGACTGGCACCTCGATGTATACAGGCGCGTCTGTCTATCACCAGACCGATCAACGCCAGGATTCACGCGATACCCTTGCGACGCTCTCATCCGACACCGGCGGTCACGCATTCTTCGATTTGGGCGATCTCAGCCAGGCGTTTCCGCAGATTCAGAAGGAATACGGCGGCTACTACTTGGTTGGCTACACTCTCGCGGCAAACATCAAACGCGACGGCGCTTGGCACAGCATCCGGGTGAAGGTTAACGCACCCGGAGCGCACGTTCGCTCTCGCGAGGGATACTTCGCTCCGCGTGACTTCCAACATCTGCAAAAGGAAGACCGGGATCAGCAACTCGCGGACTCGCTCGCATCGGAAAATCCGATTGTGGAGTTGGCAGTTGCCGTCGAAACATCCATGTTTCGATTGAACGATCAGCAGTTCTACGTTCCGATCTCGGCAAAATTATCTTCAAGCGCGCTGGAATGGGCGCAGAAACGCGGGCAACGTCAGGCGGGATTCGATTTCGCCGCAGAGGTTCGCGTGGCTTCAACGGGGCGCGTCGTCGCGCATCTCCGCGACACCATCCAGGTGCGCCTGGACCAGGAACGCTTCCAGCAGGTGAATCAGAGCAGCCTTTTGTATCAGGGAGGAGTGGTGCTGGCGCCGGGCAGATACGAACTAAAATTTGTCGCGCGCGAAGACGAAACCGGCAAGATCGGCACTTTCGAGCAACCTCTTCTGATCCCCGTGCCACCCACAGACAAAATCACGCTCAGCTCAGTGTTGCTCTCAAGCCAGCTCGTGCCAGTGGAAAAAACCTCGGAAGTGCAAACGAAAGGCCAGGGAGTCCGTGCCAAGCTGGCAGCCTCTCCGCTTGAAATGGAAGGCACGCGCATCGTGCCCAGCGTCACGCGATTCTTCGACCAGGAGCAAACGCTGTACGTTTTCTTCCAAGCTTACTATCCGGAGAAAGCCGAGAAGTCGCAGGCCTTTGACCCGAATACGTTGCGCGCGGGGTTGATGTTCTTCCGGAACGGATTTCAAATCAACGCTTCGCCGCTTCTCGCCCCGACTGAAATTGACACGAAGTCGCGCACCGCGTCCTACCGGATCAGCCTACCTCTCGCGAAATTGCCCACCGGCCGCTACACCGTGCAAGCCATCGTGATCGCGCCGGGAACTCAACATTCCGCGTTCGGCCGCGCGTATCTGGCATTGATCCAGCCGCCCGCTATTCCCAATCCCGCCGCAAGCCCGGCGGCAATTCCCGCTCCAGCGCCTGCCGCTCAACCGTCGCATCCATAGCTCCGAGCCACGCCATTCTACGGCCGCTGTGCCGGCGTCACAGGCCCCGCGCTGTCCGGACGCTCGAACTCAAATATTCCTCGCGGATCGGACGCGATGATCAATCGATCCGGCTCGACCACAATCGCTTTGGCTCGCAATGGAGCCCCGTCCGGAGTCGCAATCAAGTAGCTGTCCAAAAGAGTGCCGTTCTTGTCGAAGTGCATCAGCGCCTTGCCGATCGACGCCCAAATATCTTTGTTTTGAGGATCAACGCCGACAGCCGTGACAATTGGCTTATCGTCGGCCGTTAGAAATTGAGGATCGAGATTCACCTTAATTGTTGCCGTGAAATTCGTCACGTCGCCAAACCGCCCGTGCGGCCCATAACCCCCGCCAAATCCGCCAAAACCACCTCCACCTCCGGGTCGTGGGCCTCCGCCCCCGCCCAAACTAGAACCTCTGTCAAATGAGTGCGCACCGCCGATCCCGCCACCCCCGAATCCTCCTCCAATTCCGCCCAAGCCCACCAACACACCCTGTCCAAGTCCGTTCGTTCCGCTACCTCCCGCATCGCCGCCGAGTCCGAGCCCGCTGCCCTGATCGAGCGCCTGCGCGGTCTGAAAATCTTGCATCGCCGCGTCGAGCCATTCCGTATCGCCCGAGTTTTTCGTATCGAGAGCGTCTTGCGCCCGAAATCGTAACTTGAACGCACTCGAGTCGTCCGAATCATCATCATTCCCGCCGGACGCCCTCGCGCCGCTGCCCGGTCCGAGATTGAGCCGGACGTTATCCCCTTGAATGAACGCCTGCCCCGTCAACATCCCAGCGCCCCTGCCTGCGCCGGAGCCGCGACCGCTTCCTCCGCCCGGCGGTCCACCCAACCCGGACGAAAGTAGCGTCTCGAGTAAACCCGCGCTCGTCGCAGGTCCACCACCGCCTCCAATTCGCCCGCCCAACCCCGAGCCCACACCGCCTGAGAGCTGGATATCGCCCGACGAACCGATCATCGCTCCGCCGTCCAGCATCGACGAAAAATTCAACTGTGAGACATTGAACCCAAACTGCACCCGGTCTTCGCGCTCGGGCGGCTTGTACGCGAGTTCCTCGTCCGACACCGAAGCGTCTCCGTGTGAGTAGCCGAACCGGTCGAACTTGCGTATCGTTGGATTGGCAATCGTGGTGAAAGCGAAATAAATCTGACCTTCCGAGTCCCCGCTGATCCTGCCGAGACTCGCAAGCGGCGTGGCGCTCACATCGACTCCCGCATCGGCCGGGTCTCCGAAGCTGCGGATTTGCTTGCCGGCGTCGTTCATGACCAGAACGAGCCGTTTCGTTCGCAGCGTGGAAACCGCAAACTCGCCGCCCGAGAGCGCCACCACCGATGTCGGCGCAAATACCTGCACCTTGGTAACGAATGTCCCGTCCGGCTGGAATATCTCGACGGCGTTCGCGCTGCGATCCGCTACCAGAATTCGGCCGCTCGGATCGATATCGAAATCCACTGCGTACTGGATTGTCGCACTTGCTGATTTCGCGTTGGGAATCTGGCCAAGCCGCTGGCCCCGCGCGCCCACAATCCAGATCACGTTCGCGGGAGTCGCAAGAACGTAATAGTTTCCCGAAGCGTCGCGCTTCATCTCCGCGATCCCCGGCCCAAATTCAGAGAACACCCGCCCGCGCGACACCAGGATTCTCTTGATCCCCTGCCCCGAAGCAGGAAGAACGACGCCGAAAAGCACTAGCGTCGAAATTGCCGCCGTAAACAATCTCAAGCGCACGCTGCGCAGCGGCGCATCGCCTTCGTGCCGCGGCGGCAGACATCGCATGAAAATCTTGGCCAGATTATTTTTTCCGGCACGCGCCAGGAAACGCATCCTCACACCCCAAAATTCGGTCTGCGTTCTAGGATCAAACAACAATCGGCGGGCCAACTTGATCGTGAGTCTTCTGCAGCACAACTGAGTGCAACGCTTGAATGGCGTCCCGCTCTCACCACCAGAATACCACCCACACCCCCGTTACGACTTCTCCTGCGCGCGCGAAAAGGTTCCATTTTTCTTCGGACGAGACTTACTCGGAATCTGCTATTCCAGCGCTCTTGTCATCAGCCATCGGATTAGAAGTGGCATCGTTCCAAAATGTTGCCCCAAAGTGTTGCCCCGCCTGGCCGCGGCCCCGGCGCCAGACGAACCGACCCGCCGCGTCTATCTTGGCTCCGCTATCGCAAAAAAAACGCCCGGCCCGCGAACAATTGATGCTCGCGAACCGGGCGATGGGTCTCGCTTCTGCTGTCGTTACGGCTTGTCCTTGTCCTTATCTTTGTCCGGCTTTTCTTTCGGGGCAGGCTTCTTGTCCGTCTTCTTCGGCGGCTTGTCCGCATTGGGCTTTGCCTGGGCTCCCTCAGTTGCCGGCGGACGAGTCACCGCAGGCTTCTCGGTTTCCGCTGGCTTGGGCGTAGCAGCCGGAGGTTTGGTCGTTGCCGGGCGTTCACTTGAATTCGTCTCGGCCGGCTTCGGTGGCTGACTCGTCCTCGTGGCGGGCGGTTTAGCGGCCGGTTGAGCCGTCGGAGGACGATCCGGGCGACTGGCCGGAGTTGCAGCGGTGGCAGGCGCGGGCTTCGCTGGCGCTGCTGCGGGCTTGTTGGCGGTTGGTGCCGTTGCTGCAGGCTTGCCCGCTGGCGCGGGCTGGCCAGGTCTGGTCGCCGCAGCGGGCGCGGTAGGCCGCGACGTCACCGGCGGCGCGACTCGCACTTGCTGCGTTTTAGCGGCACCGGCGGCTGGCGTTGCTGGCCGAATCGTCTTCAATTGCGCCGGAGCCAACGGCTTCCCTCCGTTCGCCTGCAGCGCCTTCTGCTGTGCCGCGAACGGAACCGGCGCCGGAGGCGGCGCGGCCTTCGCGACGACGGGACGCGCGAGCGCAGCGGCAGGCGGCCGGGGAACTCCTGTCACCTTTCCCGCTCCGAATTCGCTTCGTGGTTGCGGCGCTACTCCCGCACCAACCGCCGTTCCCACGGGCGCCTTCGCAAGCACGGCAGCATTCACCTGCACGACATTTCTCGAAATCGGCTGCGCCGACGTGAATGCATTCTGCGACGTCGCTGTCACGTAAGTGCGATTCACGTACGTGACATTGTTTATCGTCGTATGCGATTGATAGTTGTTGTAGACGTTCACGACGGTCGTCCGCTCGACCACCGTATTTGTCACATTGACGTTGGTAACGTAGACGCGGCTAACTGCGTACGGCGGCATGTAAACTTCACGCGGCCCCAGCGGGAACCACGCGACGCCTACACCCACTCCCACGCCAAATCCCGCTCCGCCACCAACCCACGCTACGAGCGCCGGCGCATAAACGGGCCGGACGCCGACAACAACGGGGCCCGGCGCCCATCCCCAATATCCGCCGACCATAACCCAACGCCCGTAGTGAAATGGCGCGTAGCCCCAGGAGGCGTCATCGACCCAAGTCCATCCCCACGGTGAAATCCACGTCCAGTGTCCATAGCGATAGGGCTGCCATCCTGCCACGACGCCGTTCGGAACCCACACTTGACCGTATTCCGGTACGTTCTGCCATCTGCCATTATCGTCGAGGTCTTCATACCCAACCACATCTTGCGAGACGTACCGCGGCGCACGGTCCTCGCGGACATTCAGTCCGCCGCACCACGCGTCGAAATCATCCGCTGGAACCGCCGTGCCCACATCTGGCGTGAGCTGATCCGTGCCCACGAACGTTCCCGTTTGATTCGCGTACATCGTGAACGCTTGTCCTCCGCCGGTGACTTCGCCCTGGCCGCCGCGCACGGTGACGATTGACGTGTCGCCGTTTTCATTCACTCCGACACGATAGTCACCCGGTCGCAGTAATGAGAACGCCAGATTCGGCGTGTCAATTTCAAAAGACTCGTTGTCGCCAAGCGTGCGCAGATGGACGTTCACCGTGCCTTCGTTGATGCTGATCTGCGCGATCTGATCGGTGAGATTGAGAATGGTGAACGCCGTGTTCGAGCCCAGGCGTATCGCTGCCGAGCCGAGGCTCAGCTCGGCGCGCGAATTCTGATCCGACCAGAGTTTGTCTCCAGTGGTGATCGGGCGATTTACCCCCGCGTCGCCCCAATCATCGGCTCCTGCAGGCTGAACGGATACCGATCCGTCGACAGACCGCAGCCGCGCAACGCGTGCCGGCGGATCGTCATCCTGCGCCGCCGCGATCTGCGGCAGGCAAGCAAACAAAAGTGCCGCAGCAAGAATTCCCCAGAGTACTTTCAACATAGGCCAACGTGTCATAGTAGGTTCGCTCCAATTTGAACTGGTGGTCTCGGACCGGTAGAGACAACAGCGGCTTGTACAACCCCCATCACATCCTACAACGGGTACCCGGCATGCTCAATGGTGTTTGAATTCGCTGGATCATACGGTCGCATCGCTGTATGTTGCGGATGATGCGCCCGAACGTTTCGCGGCTGTGCGTTCATATCTCGCACTCCCTTTGTAGCAACGCTTGCTTGTGTGCGCATTCCCCTTCCACGCCCTTCTGAGAGTAGAACACGGGTCGCTTGAAATAGTTCCATCGTAGTACGTCGGTACTATAGCTAGCGCCTCCAGGCCCACTGAAAATGGGCGAACGGGCACGTGTTTTCGGCTCAAATCGGCGGCTTTACAAAACACATCGCCCGACTGGTGCAGCCATGTCATCAACCATACGGCCGGCCGAATCGCCAGTGAAATCGCCCGCGGAATCATCGGTATCGCCGCACGTATCTCCCGCGTCCCCGCGCGTCGCGCCGCCGCCGGCCTCTCGGATCGCCGCAGTTTCCGCTGAAATTCCAATCGAAATCCACGGCTCGCGAAAATCGCCTACGGATGGTCATCCCATCGAGGCTTTCCAGGAAGAAAGTGTCAGCGTCATTGTGTTCCCTCACGGCGGAGTCGTCCGGCTTGCGGCGGAGGTCTCCAAGGGACAGATGGTCGCGGTCACGAATCTGAACACGCAACGCGGGATGCTTTGCCGCGTGGCCAACGTGCGCACGTATCCCAACTTAAAACACTATGTCGAAGTTGAATTCGCTCAGCCCGCGCCAGGCTTTTGGGGTGTCAATTTTCCCCAGGAGGTCTCGTCCGCAGCAAAGCCGGTCCAAGTCGAGCCGCAGACAACTGAGCCGCGGGATATTTCACCCGTCGCGATGCCGGTCGCAGCCGAGCCAGTTAAAGTTTCGTCCGTAGTGAAGCCGCCCGCACCCGAGCCACATGAAGTTGCGCCCGTAGCAAGGCCGGCTGCAGCCGGACTTTCCGAACCTGCAAAACAAGCATCAGCGACGCCAATCGTCCCCTCGCCGACCCGGCCGATCGCTCTTTCACCGCCACCTGCGCCGGAATTTGAAATCGTCGCAAGCCGTGCAATCGCCGACGAACCCAATCTCGTCCACGTTTCGGCGGATGATGCGGATGACGAGGTCGCTGTTTCCGAAACCGCTTCGCCTGCCGAACCCGCGGAATTGAAAGCTGAGGACTTCTGGGGCGCGAGTTTCCCCGCGGAAATGATCGATGCCGCCGCGGCTCCTCGAGCTTCGGGCGGACCGTCTGTAGCGCCGATCCCGTCAGCGTCTATCCATGCGCCGGCTTCGGCCGCCGTGCAAACCGCAGATGCCGCAAATGCAGAGCCTATCGATCTCGCGATCGACAAGGACGAAACCTGGTCCGAACTCCTGTCTCAGCTTCCGACGAGACCCGAGAAACCTGCTCCGGTCCGGCCACCCGAAATCTCCGAAGAGGATTTGAATCTCGAAAGCGTCGCGCCAACCGCGCACGCCCCGGTCGCGGAATTCTCCGTCACGAAAACTCAGGTTGCGGAACCCTTCCCTCCGGAATCAGCGAGTACGAAATCGATCCTGCTCGAGCCGCCGGTCGTTTCGCCCCAGCCGCCTGAAAATTTAAATCCGTCATCGCCTGCAGCTTTGAAAGAATTGGAAAGATTGGCGCTAGGACATCTCGACACGAACTCCGTGCAGCGGCACAACGAGCCTCTCGCGCAACGGCCTCCGAAAATCAACGAGCGAACCAAGCAGCCAAAACGTGGTTCGCCGGCGCGGGTTTCGCCGTCCCGTCCATCGCCAGCCAATGTCTCGACAGATCTCGCGGGACTTCAGCAGCCATACGGGCATCAACCTGCCTCGAGCGCGGCCGCGTTGCATTCGTTCACTTCGTCTTCCGGCGGCAGCCTAAGAGAGGCGAACCAGCCAGCCGCCGCACCAGGCACCGAAAAGCTTACCTTCGGCAATTTCCTGAAAGATCCCGAGCCGCGGAGCTCTGCTCAGCGTGTGTTCTCCGAGCATTCCGATGTAATGTCCGCGAGCCTTCTCGCTCCGCCGCCGCCGCTGCATGCCGCACAAGCCAGCCCATCGAGTTCGAACTTTTTCCTTCTCATAGCCGCTGTCGTCATCATGGTTGCGGCAGGCGGGTTGATTGTGCTTCACAGTATGAACGACGCTTCTTCGAAGCCCGCAGTCGTGGGCAAGCCGTGGGCCGAGCAGACTCCTGCGCCTCCGGGAAATCTGAAGCCGAACGCCGAGGCCTACGAACTGCCTCAGGACAACTCGAGCGAGACTTCGCCACACGCCGGCGCGGATTCGAGTCCTGGCATACCTGAAGGGGGCCTCGAAGTCGAGCTCACCACGGCCGTAACGCCTCCGTCGAAAAACGGCACTGGCGCGACACCGAGACAGGGAGGTCGCCGCACGTCGTTCCCAGCGTTGAACCTGAGCGCTCCAACTTCAGATTCCGATAGCGATGGAACGTCAGCCACTAAAACCAACGTTGACCCTCCGCCGGTCGTCTCTGGAGGTTCTGCTCCGTCCTCTAGCGGAGACAGCCTCACTACGTACGCTGCGAGTGCCAACCCCAACATCCCGCGCCCCGCCGCTGCTAATCCGCCGGCAGCAATTCCCGCGGCCCGCGTGGTCACGCAGCCGCGCTTGATTTGGTCGGCATCACCCGTCTATCCGACCCTCGCGAAGCAGGCCAACATTCAGGGCGACGTCAAAATCGAAATTACAATCAACGAATCGGGCCACGTCACAAAAGCAAAGGCGATATCGGGCCCAGCGCTCCTCCAGCAGCCGGCGATAAACGCGGTCCGCGATTGGAAATATGAGCCCTCAACGCTCGATGGCAAACCCGTGCCAACTCAACTAGTCGTCACCGTCGAATTTCGCCGCTGACAAACAGCGGCAGTCGCCAAGCCCACAGCTCCATGCACAAAAATTCTCTGAGTAAGTAGCCACCGCGCGCAAATCTTCATGGCGGCTGGGTGCTCAAAGCCACGCACGTTCAGAATCAGACTTGCCTGCATGCTATTATCGCCGTTTGGGAATTCGCTCAAAAAGCTGACCTGGACCGACGTGGAATCACCTCTCACCCAACAAAACGGCGCATCTCGTTTTCCGCTGACGAGCCGGGCGTCCGTGCTGCTTCTCCTCGCCCTCTCAGCTGCGATTTATATCGGCAACGCCGCGCAGCCGCCGCTACTTGATGACGCCGACGCATCGCACGCCCTCGTCGCGCGCGAAATGCTCCAGCGCGGCGATTGGGCCGTGATGTACATGAACGGCATCCGCTACCTCGAAAAGGCGCCGATGCACTACTGGCTCGTTGCGGCAACCTACGCCATCGCAGGACAGAATGCGTTCACCACCCGCCTCCCGCTGGCACTCGCTGTGATCGCACTGACGTTGCTCTCCTATCTGTTCGGGCGGAGATTCTTCGGCGAGCGCGCGGGGTTCTATAGCGGCCTCGTTACCTGCACGAGCATCGGCATGTTTCTCTTTACCCGCATCATGATTCCCGAAGCCATCTTCGCGCTGGAGCTAACCGCAGCCTTTTATCTGTTCCTTCTCGCGTGGACGCGGCAAATTGACGCTCGCGCCGGCATGTGGGGCTGCGCCGCCATGACGGGCCTCGCGGTTCTCGCTCTCGGCCTCGTTGGCGTCGTGTTCGCGGCCGCGATATTGGTCGCGTTCCTAATCGCGACGCGCGGCTGGAACCGCTGGCGAGATCTCAAATTGCCTTCGAGTATTCTGATCTTTCTGATCATCGCGGTGCCGTGGCATTTGATCGCCGAGCATCGCTCGCCCGGCTTCCTGTGGTCCTACATCATCAACGAGCATTTCAAGCGCGCTCTCGGCACGCGCTATCCGCCCGACTACGATTCGGTTCCGCTCGTGCTCTGGTGGGCAGCGCATCTCGTCTGGTTCGCGCCGTGGAGCATTTTTCTGCCTTTCGCAATCCGCGAATTCCCTGCTCCGCGAACTTGGGGCCGCAACACAGAGCCCGGCGCTCAGGCGCGCCTGCTGCTATTCATTTGGACAGGTGTGATCCTGCTGTTTTTCTCGCTCGAGAGCGGATCGCGCATGGAGTATTACGGCTTCGGAGCCTGGCCAGCCATCGCGCTGCTGCTCGGCCTCGGCTTGGCACGCGCCGAAGAAGCAGCATCCCGCTGGCTCACGCGGTTGCAAGCGATTCTCGCGATCATTGGTGTCGCGATGGGTTCCGTTCTCGCCTACTTTGTCTGGTTATCTTTGCGAATTAAGGCAACGGCGGATATTTCGACGCTTCTCGAAGAACATTCGAATCTCTACAAACTCTCGATGTCACACTTCCTCGATCTCACTCCCGCGGCTTTCGCCGATCTCCGCTGGCAAGCAGGCGGCGCCGCGGCGATTGCAATTTTTGGCTTGGGCGGCGCGTTGATTCTTCGCCGGGTTCGCCGCGACTTCAGCGCCACTCTGACTTTGGCTTTCTCGATGGCGGCGTTTTTCTTTTTCGCAAACTCGGCTTACGGAATTTTCTCCACGAAGCTCTCTTCTCGAGATCTCGCCGAAGACATTCTTCCCTACCTCCGCCCGCAAGATCAGATCGTCCAATACGGCGATTTCAATTACGGCTCGAGCATTCCTTACTACACGCACCGCCGCGTCTACATCTACAACGGCCGCTTCGGCACAAATCTCGGCTACGGCGCAAACTACGCCGACGCCCCAAAAATATTCCTCGACGACGCCACCTTCCCATCCTTCTGGCAACAACCCGAGCGCATCTTCATATTCGTCCCCGAAGATATTCGCGACGCCGCATTCAAGCGGCTCCCATCGGATAAGAGCTACCTACTCGCAGAAAGCGGCGGAAAGTACATCTTCGTAAACCAACAGCTGCGCCCCAACATGGAAACACTAGCGCAACTCGAAGCCGCTACGCCGGCTACGCCTTAAGCACACTAATGTCAGCCTGGCATCGATTCTGCATGGATTAAAACGGTTTCGGTCGGTTCCGGTTTGTTTCAGATGATTTCAGGGGGTCGGAGCTTCAGCTCCGACATGAAGTAGCCTGTCAACACCGGGCTTCAGCCCCTGAGGACACTCCGACAAACCCAACGCACCTGGGACACGTATTTCACAAATTAAGTGTCCCTATTTCCTACCCTTCCGCTTCTGCGCGATCACCAAGCCGCGCGGCGTCGCCACAAGCACCACCGACAGCAGCCCTTCCTCCTCCAGCCGCAGCGCCGCCTCCCGCACAATCTTGTAATGCGACGACGCATCATGCGTCAGCACAATTCCATTAGGATTGATCTGCGGCAGAAACCTGCGAATTTCCTTCTCGCGAATCGGAATATCGCTGTCGCTAAAAAAAATATCAATCGTCCCGTCAATCTTCATATCGAGGCTCGATTCATTCCGGCATTCAATCCACCCGCCAAGCCCCGACGCCTGAATCCGTTCCTTAGCCATCTGAAACACCACAGGATCAAATTCGCAGGTAATAATCCGGCCGAACCCATTCTCCTTCATCCCCTCAGCCATCTTGATCGCGCTAATGCCCATAAACGTCCCCGTCTCCACCACAAGCTCCGGCTTGACCGTCATCACCAGCGACTTCAAAAAATCGAGCACCTCCACTTCCGCCGTCATCGAATCGACCATCTTCCATCGTTCCGGATGCGGGCACTCCGCAGTCGCCGGCGTATATTCGGCCTGAATCGCCTCGCCTTGAGTCGTCACGCGTTCGATAATTCTGTGCTCTTCCCGCCTCTCGAGGAATTTCGGCACAACCACCGCAATGATCGCTCCGCCTGCGACAATCCAACCCGCCCAATACAACGTGCGGCGCCACGTCACGAATCCGATTTCCCCAAACAGGAGCGGAAACAGGAGTCCAGAAGCGCCGAACAGGATCAGGAATTCTCCGGCCACGATTCCGTCAGGGCGCTGAAATTGAATTTGCCGGCGCCCCTCGGTCCACAAGTAAATTGCGATAAGTATTGCCACTAACGCGTCGAAGGCGGAGGAAGGCACAAGTACGCCGCCGGAGCCGATCATTGGGATAAACGGAGTCGCGAAGCCAAGATAAAACACGGCGAATCCCGCAACCACGGAAATAGCGATGATGTCGAGCAGTGTTAAGAATCCGATGCGTCTGACACGCAAAATGGAAATCCGTCGCCGGTGTAAATCCCTCCAGCACACGACGGCCGCAACTAACACGCTGATGGGGAGAATAAAAAAGGGAAGTAAATGTTCCGCCGAAAACAAACTCAAACCTTGCCCGCGGCCACATGCGCGGCGCCAATCAACGGCGCCTTCTGATTCAACATAACGCGAATCGGAATCTGCGAAAGCAGCGCCGTCATTTTCTCCTTGTGCGCCGCAGCCGCCGCGAATCGCCCTTCCTTCAATTTCGGCAGAATCTTCACGGCAATCCCTCCCGCCACGTAAATCCCGCCGCGCGACACATTGCGAATCGCAAGATTCCCGGCTTCCGAGCCATAAATATCCACCCAAAGGTCGAGCGTCCGCACGCACACCGGACAAGTTCCCGCGAGCGCATGCTTCGTAATAAACGGCGCAGGATCAAAATCCGGCTGCTCAAATTCAGGATGCCGATCCGTCGGATCGAGGAACAAATGCAGCGCCGGAAATCCGCGCCCCGAAAGAATCGTCTCGCAGCTGACAATTTCATTTCGCTCCCGCAAATATCGCCACAATTCCAGTTGCTGCTCCGTATTTGGAGCCCAATCCGAATGCCCGCCCTCGGTCGCGCTCGGATGGTAGCGGCCTCCATCCCAGAACAGCACTCCCTCGCCAAGCCCGGTCCCGGCCGCGATCACCACTTTCGTGGCCTGCCGCCCGTCCGTTCCCTCATGAATGCAGTCAAACTCCGAAGGCTCGAGCACCAGCACGCTATAACATGTCGCCTCGAGATCGTTCAGCAGCCGCACATGCGCAACGCCAAGCTCGCGCGCCAGCACGTCGCCCTCGACGATCCACGGAATATTTGTCGTGCGCACGCGGTTATCAACGATCGGTCCGGCAATTCCAAAGCACGCCGCGTCCACTTTCACTTTCGCTTCTTTCAGGAAATCGGCGACCAACGCCTCCAGCGTCGCGTATTTCTGGCTCGGCAGGCTGTCTTCCTTCACGCATACGAGCTTCCCACCGCGCTCTTCAAACACGCCCAGGTTCGACTTCGTCCCGCCGACGTCGCCAGCCAGTATCATTCGCTCTCCCATTCGTCGAACCCGCGACAAAACCTATCTACGAGCGCTCCGTTACAGATTCCGCCAATGATGCCCATCCGCCTCTGTCAGTTCATCCGCCGTTCCGGGACCGCTGCTCCCCGCCGGATAATTCGGAAACGGCGGCGCTTCACTCGCCTCACTCCACGCTTTCAAAATCGGATCGACTAGTTCCCACGCCGCCTCGACGCTGTCAGCGCGGTCGAACAGCGTCGCATCGCCGCGGATGCAGTCGTTGATAAGCGTCGCGTAAGCGTCCCTCGGTTTTCCACCAAACGTCGCCCGATATTTAAAATCCATCGTCACCGGCCCCATATGCATCTTCGGCCCCGGCACCTTGGCGCCGAACGACAGCGAAATGCCTTCATCCGGCTGAATATTCAGCACCAGCAAATTCGGCTGCAATTGCTCCCCGCGGAAAACAAGATGCGGCGCCTGCCGGTATTGAATCGCGATCTCCGTCGTCGGCTTTGCCAATCGCTTTCCCGTCCGCAAATAAAACGGAACGCCATTCCAACGCCAGTTGTCTACGTGAAGCTTGAGTGCCACATACGTTTCCGTAACCGATTTCGGCGCGACCCCCGGCTCCTGGCGATAACCCGGCACCGCTTTGCCGTCAATTTCTCCCGGCCCGTATTGTCCGCGGACCACATCACTCCAAACCGACTCCGGCGTGAATTTCCGTATGGACTGCAGCACTTTGAGTTTCTCGTTGCGCACGGCTGTAGCCTCGAACGTAGCAGGCGGCTCGAGTGCCACCAGCGAAGTCAACTGCAGCACGTGGCTCTGAATCATGTCCCGTAGCGCGCCCGCAGTCTCATAAAACGCCGCGCGATGCTCCACTCCCAACGTTTCCGCAGCCGTGATTTGAATTTGATCCACATACCTCCGGTTCCAGAGAGGCTCGAAGATTCCGTTTCCAAATCGAAAGACCAGCAGATTTTGTACCGTCTCTTTGCCCAGGTAGTGGTCGATCCGGTAAACCTGCGACTCATCAAAAACACTCAGCACCGTGCGATTCAGCTTACGCGCGGACTCCAAGTCCCTTCCAAACGGCTTTTCCACGATGATCCGCGACCATGATTTTTCTGCGCGGGGCTTCGCAAGTCCCGCTCGTCCAAGTTGCTCGATAATTTCCTCGTAAATTTCTGGCGGTGTCGAAAGATAGAACAGCCGGTTGCCGCCCAGTTGCCCTTCGGCGTCAAGTTCTTCCAACCGTTTCGCCAGGTCGCGATACGAATTCGGATCATCGTAATTGCCCACGAAGTAGTGCAGGTTCCGTAGGAAATCCTTGCGTGTTGAGCCATTCGCCGATCCCCCGTCGTCTTTCGGCAGGAATTCCTCGCTGGCAGTCCGAAACGTATCGTCCGTCAGTTTCGAGCGCGCGAATCCAAGCAATCGAAATCGCGGCGCGAGGCACGCGTGCTTCGCCAAATCGTAAAGCGCCGGAAGAACTTTGCGCCGCGCCAAATCGCCCGATGCTCCAAACATAACGATGGCGCATGGTTCCGATGGAACTTCGCAGTAATACGCATCGGCATGCGCGATCTCGCTTAAGTCCAAACTTGGTGATGCCATGGTGATTTCTCCCTAAGCTTTACGTACGGCTGACGCTTGCCGTAGGGGCGGGTCTCTGACCCGCCCGGCCTCGCCTCAAATAATCCCGCACCGAATACAGCAGAGCCGGAGGCCCTCGCCTCCGATATCCCGAAGCCGACAACCGCACCACCGGGCTACCTTTTTATTAAACTTTAAGCGTTCCCGCAAGCACTCAGACTGGGAAACAGAGTACTGCGCGTCCTATTGCAGCGGCGTTAACACTCTACCTAGCGTTCAGCGTCGCGTTCCAGTATTCTTGCATTTCGAATCCGCACGATTCGATTCATCGGAGAGTGGAATGGCCAACGAGAAATGTGACGACGCAAAACCCGCCGCCGCACCCGTGCCTGCGCCTGCTGGTGAGCGCATGGTCATGTGCGTGAAATTCGGGAAGATGATGCCCGGCCTCGATCGCGTTCCCTGGAAGGGCGAACTCGGCAAGCGCGTCTACGAAACCGTCTCGAAAGAAGCCTGGAAGCTCTGGCTCGAACACTCAAAAATGGTCATGAATGAATACCGCCTCAATCCCTTGGATCCCAACTCGCAAAAGATCATGGAACAGCAAATGGAGCAATTCTTCTTCGGCGAAGGCGCCCGCCTCCCCGAAGGCTACGTAGCCCCCAAAACAAAAGGCTAATAATCGCCAGCCACTCTTGTACCCCCGATCAAGCAATCACGCAGCCACGGCATTTGTAGCGGCCGGTTTCAGCCGGGCATCTTCGCATTTCACTCCGCACTGAATCGCGCGAAACATCTACGCCAAAATCCGCCCCGTCACAGGATGCTCCACAGGCAGCCGCGTCCCAATCGCAAACTTCAACTTGGAATGCGCAAGCCGCAAAGCCGCCTCCGCTTCTTCTGGCGCCTCGCCTCGCGAGAAAATAAACCCCAAATAACTCGCCCCCTCAGGCCAAGCCGCAATGTTGTCATGCACCCGCGCGGTAATCACCACGTCTTCAATCCCCCGAACGTTCCGCGCAGCCTCAATCCCCTCCACGCCCTCAAAAATCCCACTCCGCGGCACAGGAATCATCATCACACCAGACGCAGAACCTTCGCGCGCCAAATCGCCGCCGCCAAACCCAAGCGCATGCCGTAAAATCATTTCCTCTAGTGAAATTCTTTCCACACCAAATCGCAGCGCTCGCGAGCACAATCCCCCAATCGGCCGCGGCGCAACCTCAATCACCCACACGCCCTCTCCATTAATCCGAAATTCCGCGTGAACAGGCCCAGTGGCCAACCCAAGCGCCGTAACACACCGCGCTGCACAATCCGAAATCGCATCCTGCGTCCGCTGCGGCAATCGCGAAGGCGTCACATAAATCGTCTCTTCGAAATACGGCCCTTCCAGCGCATCAGGCTTATCAAAGATCGCCAGAACACGCAGCCGCCCCTCGGTGATCAACCCTTCAACCGCAACCTCTGCGCCCGGAATATACCGTTCGGCAAGAACGCGATCGAGCGTCCCGTCGCGCGTAGCCTTTATCTCCGGCCGATCGAAAAGCGCGCGAATCCTCTCCACCGCGCGCCGGAATTCGGCGGCATCGTTCGCGCGAATTACACCTTGGCCAGCCGCCAGCGCCAGCGGCTTCACGACACAAGGAAACGAAGCCCGCGCGACCGCCGAGTTCACATCTTCGTCCAGCGCAAACGCAAAAAAATCCGGCACCAGCAATCCCGCAAGCTTCAAAGTCTCGCGCTGCCTGAGCTTATTCCGGCAAATTTCAACCGCTTCGGGAGAATTCGAAATCAAACCCAGCGCACAAGCCGCACGCGCAGCCGTCGCCGTCGGCCGATCCCCCAGCGCCAAAATCGCATCGGGCGCGCGCAACACCGTTTCTTGAACAATCTCACTCGCCGACTCTTCAGCATTCTCGAAACGCAAAGCCATCGCCCCGTCGCCCCACGGATCGTCCAGCTTGTGGCACCGATCCGTTCCAAGCAAAACTTCGACCCTAAGCCTCTGAGCAGCATCCGCAAACGCCTGCGTCTGATACCCAAGCTTCGACGCCAAAATCAAAATTCTCTTTTTAGGAGATTCCCCGCTCATTCGCCCGTAGGGACGGGTCTAAGACCCGCCCGGCCTCTACGCCCGCATCCGCGAAACTCTCCAATATCAAACAAACGCCGCCCCACGAGGAATCCGTTTCCGCAATTCTTCAATCGCCGCCAATTGCTCCCCACTAGGTTCCGCGCAGCAATACCACGGCTCCGAAAGATGCGGAATCCCCGGCCGCACGCCAACAATCGCCAGCGGATTCGCCGCCGCAATAGCCAACCCCGCCGCGCGCCGCGCCATCTCAACCACCCGCGCAAAAGTCTGCGCCCGCGAAAGCTTCTTCTTCTCGCAATTATTTACAAGCGTCTGCAGCTCACTGCAAAGTTGATCCACGCCCTCATCCGAATGCTTCCACGGATACGCCAGCGCGGAATCATCGAACTCCCCAACCAATCCGCGAATCTCATCCAAATCCAGCAGCCGCGACCCCGCAGGAATCAGCAACCGAATCGCCAGCTGAATCGGCGCCACACTCTCGATCAATTCATGCTCACCGATAAAATCCAGTAACTCGCAGAATAATTCCCGTGTCGTCCACGGCGTAAACGGCACAAATGTCGGCTGCAGCGCAAGCCCGGCATCGCGGCACGCGCGAATCACCTCGACAAAATCCGCCCGCGTATGATTCTTCGCGAGCTTCTCGAGCACCGCATCATCAATCGACTCAACAGCGCTCGTCACAAATAGACATCCCGTCTCGCGCAGCGTCCCCAAATGTTCGCGATGTTTCAACAAATGCTCGATCTTGATCGTCGCATCATACGTAACGCCCGGAAACTCCCGATGAAATGCCGCAATAATCGGCAGCGCATGCCCCACTCCATTGAAAAAATCCGCATCGCCGAAAGTGATATGCGCCGCGCCCACCGCCACCTGCCGTCGAATATCTTCAAGCACAATCTCGCGCGGAATAATCCGAAACACACCGTCGTACACAGGAACAATGGGACAGTGCCGGCAAAGATGCTTGCACCCCCGGCTCGCCTCCGTGTAACCCGCAAGTTGCTCTTGACCATTCGCCAACGTCAGCCGCGCATAACGTTCGAGTGGCAAAAAACCGCTGCGATCAGGCGCCAGAAAATTCTGCCGTTCGAGCGAAATCACCGGCTCGCGCTGCGCCTCGCCACCCGCGTAATTCCCCACTCCGGTCTCGAGCCGCCTCGCCAGCGACGCAAGCCCGTGCTCAAATTCACCGCCCAAAATCGTCTGCACGCCCAACTTCCTCAAATACGCCTCATTCACCGGCGCATAAAGCCCGTAAAAGCACAAATGCGCCCGCGAATTCAGCTCCCGCACCACCCCAACCAACTCAATCGCCAACCGCGTGGCCGTATGCATCGGCACATGAAACGCAATCAAATCCGCCTCGCGAATCGCCTCTTCCCTCAACGCCTCGCGCGAAATATCCACACAAGTGACGTCTGCCTCCCGCGCCCTCAGCCAAGCCGCAGGCGACGCCAGCCCAAAAGGCTGCCTCCCCAATTCATAAGTCGCAATCAATAAAACGCGCATTAAATGAATTATGTCACGTTCCCGTAGCTCACGCCTTCCCTACCTGCCCTGAATCTCGAAGGGAGCTTCGAACGGGTCCCCGGCGCGACAAAGTCGCGACGGGACGTGATACCTTGTCGCCAATCCACTCTCATTCTCCATTTTCGATTTTCACTTTTCCCTTTTCCATTTTCCGCCCTCCCGGATGCGCTATCATAGTCTTTCACACAGGAGCCTGAGCACGCATGAGCCCGGCGTCAAAAAACTCCTTCGCCTCCCGCGCGACACTGAAAGCCGGCGATGCCGAGTTCCAAATCTTCCGCCTCGACGCGCTCGAACGCGCCGGCATAGGCCACGCCTCGCGCCTCCCGTTTTCCTTGAAGATCCTCCTCGAAAACCTCCTCCGCTTCGAGGATGCCCGCTTCGTCCAGCCCGCCGACGTGCGCGCCCTCGCAACATGGAATCCCGCCGTAACCTCGACGAGCGAAGTCTCATTCATGCCCGCGCGCGTCCTATTGCAGGATTTCACCGGCGTCCCCACAATCGTGGACCTGGCAGCAATGCGCGAAGCCATGCGCAATCTCGGTGGCGATCCAAAAAAAATCAATCCCCTCCTCCCCGCCGATCTCGTCATTGACCACTCGGTGCAGGTCGATCAGTTCGGCAACTCCGGCGCTCTCGCCTTCAACGCCGAAATCGAATTCCTTCGCAATATCGAGCGCTACGCTTTCCTCCGCTGGGGCCAAAAAGCATTCGACAATTTCAAGGTCGTCCCGCCCGACACCGGCATCTGCCACCAAGTAAATCTCGAATACCTCGCCAAAGTCGTTTTCACCAAGCAGGAAAATGGCGCCTGGTTCGCCTATCCGGATTCTCTCGTCGGCACCGACTCGCACACCACAATGGTCAATGGCCTCGGCGTCTTCGGCTGGGGCGTCGGCGGCATCGAAGCCGAAGCCGCGATGCTCGGCCAGCCATTCTCGATGATGATTCCCCCAGTCGTCGGCTTCAAGCTTCACGGCCGCCTGCCCGAAGGCGCCACTGCCACCGATCTCGTCCTCACCATCACCGCCACCCTTCGCAAGAAAGGCGTCGTCGGCAAGTTCGTCGAATTTTACGGCACCGGCCTCTCGAGCCTCACGCTTCCCGATCGCGCCACCCTCGCCAACATGGCCCCTGAATACGGCGCCACAATGGGCTTCTTCCCGGTTGACGACGAAACACTCTCCTACTTGCGTTTCACCGCCCGCGAGCCCGAACTCGTTCACCTCGTCGAGGCCTACACAAAAGAGCAAGGCCTCTTCCGCACCGACGCAACGCCCGATCCCGAATTTTCCGATCGCCTCCAACTCGATCTCGCCGATGTGGTCCCAACGATGGCCGGCCCCAAGCGCCCGCAGGACAGCGTCACTCTGCGCGACGCGAAATACTCGTTCGAAAAATCGCTCGCCGCACCCGCAAAGCACGTAACCGTTCAAAATAATGGCGACCGCTTCGATCTCGCCGACGGCTCCGTCGTCATCGCCGCAATCACCAGCTGCACCAATACGTCGAATCCATCCTTGATGCTCGGCGCGGGAATTCTCGCGAAAAAAGCCGTCGAGCGCGGCCTGACCGCAAAACCCTGGGTGAAGACGAGTCTCGCCCCAGGATCGAAGGTAGTCACCGACTACCTTGTTATGTCCGGATTAATGCCGTTTCTCGAGTCCTTGCGCTTCCATCTCGTCGGATACGGCTGCACCACATGCATCGGCAATAGCGGCCCGCTCTCCGAGCCCATCGGCAAAGCCATCAAAGAAAATAATCTCGTCGCCGTCTCGGTCCTCAGCGGCAATCGCAATTTCGAAGGCCGCGTGAATTCCCTCGTGCGCGCAAATTATCTCGCCTCGCCGCCGCTCGTAGTCGCATACGCCCTTGCGGGTCGCATGGATTTCGATATGGCCCATGAATCCCTCGGCAACGACAAATCCGGAAATCCCGTGTTTCTCCGCGATATCTGGCCGACGCCACTCGAAGTCGAAACCACATTGCGCGCCTCCGTTACCAGCGACATGTTCCGCAAAGAGTACGGTGATGTCTTCACCGGCGACGCGCAATGGCGCAATCTGCACATTCCCGAAGGCGATCTCTACGCCTGGGACCCCAAATCCACATATATCAAGTTGCCCCCGTATTTCGATTCGATGTCGTTGACTCCATCCGCGCTCACCGACATCCGCGGCGCACGCTCCCTCGCCGTTCTCGGCGACAGCGTGACCACCGATCACATTTCGCCGGCGGGCTCGATCCCGGCCGATAGCCCCGCAGGAAAATATTTGATCGCGCGCGGCGTCCAGCCGGTAAATTTCAATTCCTACGGCGCGCGCCGCGGCAACGACGAAGTCATGACCCGCGGAACTTTCGCCAACATTCGCCTACGCAACCAGCTCGCGCCCGGAACCGAAGGCGGTTGGACGCGCCACCAGCCCAGCGACGAGCAAATGACGATTTACGATGCCGCCATGCGCTACAAATCGGAAGGCGTGCCGCTCGTGGTTCTCGTGGGAAAAGAATACGGTTCGGGCTCTTCGCGCGATTGGGCCGCAAAAGGCACCGCGCTTCTCGGAATCAAAGCCGTAATCGCGGAAAGCTACGAGCGCATCCACCGCAGCAATTTAATTGGAATGGGAGTTCTACCGCTCGAATTCAATCACGGCGATTCCGCGAAATCCCTCTGCCTCACCGGCACCGAAGTTTTTGACATCGAGGGGTTAGCGAAGGATTTCGCGCCGCGCAAACAGATTCAAGTTCGCGCGCGCCGAGCCGACGGCATGGACATCGCCTTCAAAACAGTCGCGCGAATCGATACACCCGTAGAAGTAACCTATTACCAGCACGGCGGCATCCTCCACTACGTCCTTCGCCAAATGCTGTAGCTCCTCTTAGCGCACGCGCGTGGCACTTGTAGCGCCGGGCTTCAGCCCGGCAGCCTTTTCCCGCGTGCTCCTATTGACCGCGCGCCGCGCCCGTCGCTCCGGCCCACTCTACTGCGGCGTCTGCTGCACGATCAGCGTGACCATCACCTGATGGCTCGCGATGGCCACCGTTATCACGCCTGAAGTGGTTTCCTCAGCAGCAGTAATCGTGATTTGGTATGTCCCCACCGGCGTGCCGCCCGAGCCCCCTCCTCCGCAACCGGCCAAAATTCCAGCAAACGCAATCCCCGCAAGCGAAGCCGCCAATGCAAATCTCCGCCGCCAAGCGCGATTCCCCGCCCGCGCTGATAGCCACGCCATTAAAAGCAGTATCCCCAGCACTCCGGCAAGCGCCGGCCAGAATTTTCGAAACTCCGGCGGAATGCCCCTGCCCCGCCCGACCATCGGAGGAGCAAACGTATTCGATTCCGTCGCCACCAGCATCGTTTCGGTCGCGCCCGCGGCAGTCGGTGTTATCGAGGTGGGCGCGAACGAGCACACCGAATTGCTCGGCGCCCCGGTGCAAGTCAGTGTCAGCGGCACGTCGAATCCGTTCAGCGCGATCATGGGAATTTTATACTGCGCCGTAAAACCTCCGGTCACCGTCGCAATCGTCGGCGTGATCGGTCCATACGCGTAATCCTGAACGTCGAAGGACATCGTGGAGGTCGTGCCGCCGCCCGGCGTGGGATTCGTCACCGAAACGTTGATCACGGCTGCTGTCGCAAACGCATTCGTCGGCACTTCCACCGTCAGCGATGTCGAGGATTGCGCGCCGATCGGCGTTAAGCTCGTGTTCCCAAAATTGATCACCGATCCTGTCACGAAATTTGTGCCCGTCACTGTCAAGTCAAATTCGCCGAATCCGACAGTGACGCTCGTCGGGGAAATCGAAGTGAGCGTCGGCACCGGATTCGTCACCGCGAGCACCACGCTGTTCGTCACCGATCCGTTATCAACCACGCTGACGTTTATCGCCCCGCCCGTTTTCAGCAATCCTGCGGGAACATTCGCTGCGAGCGATCCGTCCGCCTTGAGTGTCGTCGGCGTGAGCGCCGTCGAATTCAATCGAATCGTGGATTGATTCGTGAAGCCGCTGCCTTTTACGTTCAGCGTGAAACTAGCAGCGCCAACCGCCGCGCTCGCCGGAGAAAGGCTCGTCAAATGAAATGCCGTCCCGCCGCCAAGCCGAAGTTCCCACGCACCGCGTCCAAACGTCGCTGCCGTCAACACCCGAGATGCTGACTGAAGCGCCAGTGAGGTCACCGGCACAATCGGAAGCCCCGCGCCAAGCGGCGTCCACGCTGCGCCGCGATCGCTCGTCACAAACACGCCAATATCCGTCGCGACGTACAGCGTGTCCGCAATTTCCGGATCCGCCACCACACCATTCACCGGAATGTTCGGAAGATTGCCGCTAATATCGCTCCACTGCGCGCCGCCGCTTGCCGTCATGAACACGTGGCCGAGCGCATCGCCATTCATCCCAGAAAATCCCGAGAATGTCGCATACGCCACTCGCGCATCGCGCGAATCGGCCACGGACGATGTCTGCACCCGATTGGGCAAACCAGCCGCGCGGCCGCCCGATGACGCTGACGCGCCAATTCCAATCTGTCGCAATGCAGCAGAACCGCTAAGTCCGTCGTCGAGTTCCGAAATATTCAGTCCCGAGGCGCTCGATTTGCCATTGATGTTGCTCCAAGTGTGCGATCCCGCCGCGGTGCCTGCGTTCGCCACTTCCGCGGAGCTCCAAACGCCGCCATCGTCGCCCGCGTAGAGCACGGAATCGTTGGAGCTAAGCGCGATGGTATGTCGCCCGGGATAAAGCGCGGTGCGCGTGCGATCCATCGTGACGTCCTGCCAGGAATTCCCGCCGTCAATCGAGCGAGCGAGTCCCGCACCACCCGAAAACACCATGGACGGATCAGTCGCACTCGCTCGCAGCGCGACGGCGTCGAAACAGTTGCTCGCGCACAAATGACTCTGCGGGTTCGCGATCTTCATCCACGTCGCGCCGCCATCATTACTTTTGAAAATGCCCAGAAAATTCGCAGAGCCCGGCGTCGCATCCGCCACCGCCGCATACACAATCGTCTTCCCCGCCATTTGCGGCCCCAATGCAAGCGCTACGCGGCCGGTTTGCACCCGATCGAAAATTTGATTCGTAACTTGATCGAATCCCGCGAGCCGCTTCCAACTCGCCCCCGAGTCAGTCGAAATGAAAAGTCCGCCGCACGGCGCCACGCAAACCGGACCTGAAGCGCCGCTCGCATCTTCGCGGCCAAGCGCCGCATACGCCGTTAGTCCCGAGCGATCGTTCGGATCAAACGCCACATCAAATCCCTCGGCGCTCGCGCCCGCCGTCAAAACGGCCGCCCACGTCGCCCCTCCATCCGTCGAACGCCAAACGCCGCCGCCCGATGTACTGCTCGATGGACCGCCCGGGGCGCCAGCCGATCCACTCACCGCCGCCAAAACATCGCGATGCGTCCCGGAATTCGGACTAACGCTAATCGCTTCGATCGAAACCCCGCCATTCCCCGCGCTCGAAAACGCAGCGCTTCCCGTCGTGCTCCACGTCTTCCCGCCGTCCGCCGACTTCATCAATCCCGCGCCATAAAAACTATTCCCCGCAGCCGTCCGCGCCCCAGTTCCCGCATAAATCGTCACCGGCGAAGTTGTCGCATCGAGCGCCAACGAGCGAATCGCCAGCGACGCCTGATTATCCGTAAGCGGTATCCAATTCACTCCATCGGAAGTCCTCCAAACTCCCCCGCTCGCCGCGCCAACATAAACCGTCTTGCCACTCGGATCCGTGGGATCAATTTCAATCGCCCTCACAGGCGCGATCGCTCCCGCCGCCCCGGACGTCGCGTCGTAATTCGCCGCAGCCGTCGAATCCGTCGCAATCGATTTCCAAACAGGTTGGTCGCCGCTAGCCGCCGCGCTCATCGCCTTCATCTGTTCGACAGCGTGCTCACGCGCCCCAGCCGGGATGTAGCCCCCGGGATAAGCCCGCGGCCCGAAAAACGATTCGGCGCGATCGAGACTCACGGTCGTCGCAGCGACAACCGCACCCAATGCCGCCAGCGCAAAAATGCCGCCCATCGCGATCACCCAAGCGCGCTTGAGCCGCGGAGGATTGGAGTGAGCCCCCTCCGCATCTCGCAACGAGCCCGTTCCTCTCTCGGTGGGAGCCCCCGCATTCATGTGGGGGAGGAGCGCTTCAGCGCTCCGAAAAAATCCGCGCTTCAATCCCCCCGGCTTCAGCCGCGGAAGATTGGAGTCAGCACTCGCCCGCGCGCTCCGTTCATTCATCCCGGAAAAATCCAAGCCCATATTCCTCCGAACCGCTCGCAAGCGACACGCGATTATACACGCCCCATTTAACCCGAGAAATCGCAAACGGCCGCACCCTCGCCATAACCGTCGCCGTGGATTGGATGGATTACCGGCCTGCGCGGTTGTAAGACCCCGAGGCTGGAGCCTCGGGGCTCTGGATTCAACGGCATCGCGCCGCACAAATTTCTCCAGCTGTCATTCACGATTGCGAATCTACTTCAGAGCCGGGAGGCCCCCCGCCTCCCGGTCCGCTAATTTACCGTGAGCGAAACGGTGGTGGTGTGAACAAGCGATCCGGACGTGCCCGTAATCGTGATGTTGTACGTGCCCGGCGGAGTTCCCGTCGGCGCCGTGCTCCCACCACCGCCGCCTCCGCCGCACGCCGCAATCGACATCATCAGAATCGCCGCCGCAAACGCCAGCATCATCGTACGCTGCCGCCTCCGCCCCACATTGAATGCGAATAGCAGCAGCGCAATCGAGCAGCACGCAAAGGTCAACGTCATGGTCGCCATTGGTGCGCCCGGCGTCTGCCGGCCCAGTGGCGCCGGACCCACGCTCGAACTTGCGGCGGTAGAAATCGTGATCTTTCCCGGCACCGCTGGCGTCGCCGACCCCGATCCGCACTGAGCATTCGACGGCACCCCGCCAGTGCACGCGAGCGATACGCTACCCGTGAATCCATCGAGCGCAGTCACAGGAATCGTGTACGTCACCGAGCCTCCCGCCGTCACCGTCGCGTTCGCCGGATTGCTCGTGATCGTCCCAAACGCGAAATCCGGCGGCGGCGCCGTAACCGTGAAATTCACGCTGTTCGATGTCTGTCCGCTGTCCGTCACCGTCACTGGAAAAACGCCGGCATTCGCCACTAACGCCGCCGTAACCGTGGCAACAAGCGTCGACGGCGCGCCCGAAATATCCGTCGCCAGCGCCGTGCCGCTGAAATTCACCACCGAATTCGCCGTGAAACTCAAACCGTTCACGGTGAGCGAAAATTGCCCGGAGCCCGCGGCTACCGAACTGGGCGAAAGCGAAATAATACTCGGCGGCGGCGCAGGCAGCGCAAACTCCCACGCCCCGCGCCCATGCGTCCCTGCCACCAGCAGCCGCCCTGATGCCTGAATCTTGAGCGACAGCACCTGATCGTTAGGCAATCCGGGCGCAAGAGTGCTCCAGTTCGCGCCTCCGTTCGTCGTGACAAAAACTCCGATGTCCGTCCCGGCGTAAAAAATGTTTTCTGGATCGCCAGGATCAATCGCGAGATCGTTCACCGGAACATTCGGCAAATCTCCGTCAACGCTCGTCCACGCGCCTCCGCCATTTGTCGTCTTGAAAATATGCCCCGGCGTGTCGCCGAATCCGGAAAATCCCGAAAACGTGGCGTAAGCCGTTGTCGCGTACGAAGGATCAACCGCAATTTGCGTGATGGTTCGCAAGGGAAGCCCCGAACTCACGTCCGTAAATGTCGCCGACGCTCCAGCAAGCGCATTCGCCGTCTCGTAAACCTGCGCCAATCGCGATCCCGTATACACCGTATTCGAATCGCTCGGCGCCACGGCCATCGCCGTAATGTAATCGGTGGACGATCCGCTCCTCGTGAGGCTCGCTCCGCCCGCCATCGCCGTCCAATTTCCGCCGCCCGCCTGCGACTGCCACAAACTCGTCGTCCCGAAATACGCATTCTGCGGCGCCGAAGGATCGAGCACGAACGGAGGAATGAAATCCACATTCGTGCTGAAATTGATCCCCGCATCCGAAGTGTTGAACGTGCTGCCGCTGTCCGTGCTTTTCCAAATTGTCCCGTTGTTTCCCACCGCATCGCAGGCGAGAAACACCGTAAACGCGCTCGCCGTCACCGGCCCGATCGCTGTCCAGCCGCCGTCGCCGCACGTCCCGAGATCCGACCACACAATCGTTCCCATGAATCGCTCGCTGCCGTTGTCCTGCGTTCCTCCGAAAATAGTGTTGGGATCGGTCGGATGCGCCGACATGCCCGGATAGAACTGCATCGTCTGCAATCCGCTGTTCAAATTCGTCCAGTGTTGCGATCCCCCCGCCGCCGTCATCGCGTCCGTCGAGCTCCACACGCCGCCGTCATTCCCGACGTACATCTTCAGCCCGTCGGGCGAAAACGCGATGGCGTGATGATCCACGTGAATTTGCGGATTCGCCATGTCGCCGGAATTATTCGCCGAAATATCGCCCCACGTCATGCCGCCGTCCGTCGAGCGAATCAACGTCGGCTCCGGCACCGAACTCCCCGAAATCGCGCCCGCCGCTCCGCCCGCAAAAAGCATCTGCGGATTCCCCGGCTGAATCGCCAGCGCCATGTCGTAGAAGCACTGCCCCTCGCTCGTTCCTCGGTCGCAGAACGGCTCTTGCGTCAGCACGCTCCACGTATTCCCCGCGTTGGTACTCTTAGCAAATGCAAGAAATCGATTCGAGCCCGTCGAACTGTCCGCGATCGCCGCGAATATTTCCGTCCTCGCCGGATTACCCGTCTGCCCCGCAAGCGGGCTGCTCAACGCGATGCTGATTCGCCCGTACTTCGTATCCGAATTCGCGCCCAGCGCCGCATTAATCGCCGTATCAAGGCCCTTAAGCCGGGTCCACGTCATTCCTCCGTCGCTCGATTTAAAAACTCCGTTGCAAGGCTCGGCCGCGCAATCTCCCGCCGTTACCAGCGCCGCATCGCTGTCCGGATATCCCATCGCGCCGTACGCGGTATCGCCCGTCGAATCGTTCGTGTCAAACGCGATCCCCGTCGCAATATCAATCGAAGGGCTCGCCGGATTTTGCAGTTTCCAGTGCATTCCGCCGTCGGTCGAACGCCAAAATCCCCACGGAATCGCCGGCGTGCCATAAACACCCGCCAGCAGCACGCTGCCATTCCCCGGCTGCACCGATAGCGATCCAATATACGGCGCAGACACGGTTTTCCCCTGCGGCTGCTCCGCGCTAAATGTATCGTCAGGCGTCCATGTAGTTCCCGAATCCGCCGAAATCAGTACGCCCGCGCCATAAAGACTGTCGTACGCAAAATTTTCTTCGCCCGTGCCGTAAATCACCGTCGTTGCCGCGCAGTTCGTGCCCGAATTCACCAGCGCGATCGAGCCGCTCGAAAGCGATGTCTGCGCATCCGTCAGCGGCGTCCACGTATCCCCGCCATCGGCAGTCCGCCAGACGCCGCCATTCGCCGCGCCAATATAAACCGTATTCCAAGTGGGATCGCAGGGATCTACCGCGACGGCATTCACTCGTCCAGACGTGATGCCGAACGGAGTTTCGTTCTGCAATGGCTGCGGGCCAATCGGAGTCCACTGAGCAGCAGAGACAAAAATATTCGGCCGCGCTCGCGCCATGCGGCCGGCGTAAGTCCCTTCCGCGCGAATCTTCGCATCGCGTTCGGCTATCCCTCGCACGCGCAGCTTCCCGGGGACGTGTCCGTTCGCCGACGCACGCGGCTCGAAAAACCACGCCTCTCGCTGCCTGATGAAGTTAGCGGGCTCGTTCTCTTCCGATTCGACGCCGCGTTCGAGGAATTGCCTGGCGATAACTGGAGCGACGGCGCTGAGCGCGACCGCCGAAAATACAAAGAAGATAATCCATTCGCGTAGACGCCGGCTCGCATCGCCGGTGTTCATGCAGTTTTCATCCGTTTCCCGGTTTCCCGATTCCCTACTGCAAGTGCTCTACAGCCCCGGCCACGAATAAAAATCTTTCGCGAGAACAGCCCAATTGACCCCAAGCACGCCCCTATCGTCACTTACCCCGGCGTGGATTATACACTCTTGCGCAAAACTCTTCTCGCGGCTCTCCCACATGTAGCTCACGCCTGCCCTGCTTGCCCTGAGCCTCGAAGGGAGTTTCGAAGGGTCCCCCGCGCGACGCAGTCGCGACGAGACGTGAGGCATTGCCGCCGATCCACCTCAATCCCAACAACGCCACTCACGTTGACAATCCTCGTTTTCTCTTTTTCCTTTTCTTCCACACTTCCGCGACTTTACATTCACCTCGATATCAGCTAATACTTCGCCATTCGCGGAGTCGTTCATGGCGAGCGGACGAACTCAAACCAACGAAGATCCAGATCGCGACGTCCCCTGGCTAACAACGATCGCCTCTCTAACCGCAGGCGCCGCATTCCTAACCCTTTGGTTCTGGCTTCTCCCGTCCTGGCTAGGCTTCCAAGTTGACACAACAGGCGCATCCCGCTGGCGCTGGCTAGCCGCCATCCCCTCAGTCCTCGGTTTCGCGGTCGCGCTGCGCTGCATCTGGGATTTCGGCTGGACAGGACGCGGCACGCCCGTCCCCATCGCTCCCCCACAGCGCCTGGTAGTAGTCGGCTTCTACCGCTACGTCCGCAACCCAATGTACGTAGGCTTCTTCGTAGGCTGGGCAGGCCTTTGGATAATCTTCGGCCGCGCCAGTCTCTTCGCCATAGCATCAGCCTGCGCCGCAGTCCTGGCCGTACATCTATTCGTAATCCTCTACGAAGAGCCCACCCTCCGCAAGAAATTCGGCCCCGACTACGACCAATACCGCAAAAACGTCCCCCGCTGGCTCCCCCGCCTCCGCCCCTGGCAAAAATAAGCCACTAGCACCTGGCCTACGCCCGAACGTATTTCTTTAGTTGTTGGCTGATGTCGCGCAGATGCTTGTATGGGCGCCGTTCGCCGCGTCTTCTTCGTCGCGCCGGCATCCTGCCGGCGTTTTTCTCTGCGCGTTTTCTCCAATCGACTCTCAGACCTTGACTACTTTTATGGACCAGTTTGCTTTCAGAATTTTCGTCTCCGCTCGTTTCATCATTTCATCCGAACTAACAAAATAGAACCTTTGCCCATCCATCCGGCTGAGCTTTTCAAGCGTTTTTCTCATTCTAGTATCGAGGATTCCCTGCGGCTTCTCTGACGTTGATGCCTCTGCAGAAACTAGAATTTTGCCGTTCACACTACCGCGCAGATCCGGTTCGTTCCCTCCTCCCGTCTGACGCGGATTCCAGTCCCAATCGATTTCAGATTCGAAGCCATTCTTGGACAGCCACGCCAGTCCCTGTAGCAACAAGAACTCATGCTGGATTTGGTTCAAGTTTTCGTAAATCGATGAACGGATTTCTCTGAGCTGTAGGTCTCCGCTGCGTACATCCTCGACCGCTTGCGATGAAAGCCGCATGAGTGTCTCGATAAGTTCTTGCATGTCGTGCAAAACTTTCGCCTCTGCCGTCGCAGAATCTCCGATGCGTTCCATTGCGGTTAACTCCTGCTCTGCACGTTAAACCAATTCATAGAAGAAGAAACGCCACGATAAGTGAACAGTATGCTAACAGTGAACAATTGAAACGCTCGAATTCCGCTCGTCGAGGCGGTAACCTTCTATTTAGGGGCACCCACACTACCGTACAAACGGATCAAGGAACTTCTAGGCGAGCGTACAGAGAGGAACAAATCTAGGCGCGATGAGCATCTTCTCCAAACTAACCTTCTCAAATCTGCGAGCCAGGACGTTCAAGTGTCCCCTCTGCAATGCGGAAATACCTTATTTCGACGTGAACATCTCGCTTGGCCGGTACTGGAAACAGGAGACCTTTCAGTGCCGAACGTGTAAGTACATTTTATGTGTGCCCAAGACGTACGCGTGGGCCGTGACCGGCGGCGGAATACTTGCTTCTATTTTAATACCTTTGCTACTCGGAATTCGTCCCTGGATTTTGTTTCTTGTAGTCGTTCTCCTTGGCCAGTTCGTCGCCGGCATGCTCGCCGGTTGGTGCATCAAGGTTTTCTTTCCTCCCAAGATCCTACCGTTCTACGGTAACGATCTCTCAATCCGCGGCCCTCTGCGGGGCGCCTGACCGCGTTTATCACCCGTATCCATCCTTCGGACCGCCGCTCCCCGCTCCACAGCCGCGAAAATTCAATGTTGCGCGTCGTCGTTGAAGCGGCTCCCCATCATCTTTGCACCCACCTTCGAAAAAACTCTGTGGACGCCGCAATCCCATCAATTCACAGCCCTTGCGCGACACCCACTCTTACCGAGATTTGAAATCGCCTCCGCAGTGCGATATAATATAGCCGATATGATATGCTTACCTATGCGACAACACGGAGGCAACACCGCAGCCCCAGCGACGCAGCCCCCGGACCACTGTTTGCGGATCGACCCATTTTCCCCATTCTCTTTCCCACCCCGAGGACCCCATTTCTAATCGACAGTCCAAAACGATTAAAAATCCCCGCAACTCCCAGAAAACAATCATCACGACTCATTTCTAATCGTATCAAAACAGACCCCTTTCAAAACGCGTTCACCCGCCTTTCACTGTCTCGACCCGCTCCCCACTTTGCCCTTTTCCCTTTTCCATTTTCCCTTTTCACTGTCTCTCCCCCCTCCCCGTTGACCCAAACCGCCCACCCGCATAAACTCGCCTACCGGCGAGGTGCCTGATGCGAATCCGCACAATCGTAATCTTCTGTTGTCTTTCACTCTTCATTCCCTCCCAGCTTTCCGCCCAGGAAGCCGAAGAGCATCATAACCACGGCGACAACGAGAAACTCGGCACCGTCATCTTCCCCACCTCATGCTCGCCCGACGCGCAAAAATCTTTCGAGCACGCCGTCGCCCTCCTGCATTCTTTCCAATACACCGCCGCAGAAAACGCCTTTCAAGCCATCGCCGCTTCCGACAAGCATTGCGCCATGGCCCACTGGGGCGAAGCGATGGCGCTCTATCATCAGCTCTGGGACGAACCGAAGCCGAATATCGTGAAAGAAGGTCACAAAGATCTGGCGCAGGCGATGAAAATCAAGCCGCGCACCGAGCGCGAAACCGATTTCATCAATGCCGCTCTGCTTTTCTACAACACCAATAAAAAACTCGATCACAACACGCGCACGCATCGCTACTCCGACGCGATGGGAAAAATGTACGAGAAATATCCGGATGACACCGAAGTCGCCGCGTTCTACGCCCTCTCGCTCCTCACCTGGGATCCTCCCGGCGACAAGGACTACGCGAATCGCCGCAAAGCCATCGCCGTCCTGAACAAACTTTACGCCGCGAACCCGGATCATCCCGGCGCCGCGCATTATTTAATTCATTCCGCCGATCGCCCCGAACTCGCGCCTCTCGCGCTCGATGCCGCCCGCCGCTACGCCGAAATCGCGCCCGGCTCCTCGCACGCCATCCACATGCCATCGCACATTTTCTCTCGCCTCGGTCTCTGGCAGGAATCCATCGCGTCGAATTCAGCCGCCGCTGCCGCCGCCAATCGCGAAATCCTCGCCCACCAGGCCGAAGCCCACTACGAATTTCATCCCATGGATTATCTCCAGTACGCCTATCTGCAAATCGGCCGCGAAAAAGACGCGTGGCAGGTGACCGAAAATTTGGACACAGTCCCCGACGCCGGAGAGGAAGACCGCGCCGAGGTCAAAGCCTTCTTCACCGCGCGCTACTATCTCGAACTGCACGATTGGGCGCACGCCGCCGCGCTTCCTGTTCCTCCAATCCTGAAGCCGCGCGACCGAATCGACACTTACTGGGCTCAAACAATCGGCGCCGCTCGCCTCGGCGATGCCGCTGCGGCGAGCAAAGCATTTGAGAATTACAAATCCGTGGACGACGGGAATGGCGTTTACCGCTCGCCAAAGCCCGGCGAAGTTTCCGTCGAGCGGCAGGAAGCAACAGCTTGGAACGATTACGCAGCCGGCAAAAAAGATGACGCGGTCCGCGAGATGCGCACCGCCGCCGATCAGGAAGATGCCGATGCGCCCGAAACCGCATTGATGCCCGCGCGCGAAATGCTTGCCGATATGCTTCTCGATATGAATCGCGCCACGGATGCCCTCGTCGAATACGAGAAAAATCTGAAGGAATCGCCCAATCGCTTCGACGGTCTCTACGGCGCCGCCCGCGCTGCAGAGCTAGCCGGCAATCCGCAGCAAGCCGCCAGCTACTACTCGCAACTCCTGAAAAATTGCGATGGCGGCGCCTACTCGAATCGCCCCGAGCTAGCGCATGCCAAAACTCTGTTGGCCACAAAATAATCCGGACACTGCCCAGTGAATCCAAATAATAAATTTCAAATCATCCGAATCGTTATCATCATCGTCGTCGTTCTGATTTTTCTCTTCTACCGCCTGCGTCCTGCGCTGCGAAAGAGCGAACTGCCGCCGAACGAAAACAAGCTGCATTCACTCCTAATCGTTCAAGCTGAAAAATCAGTGCCGGATAAAATCTAGTGCCTCGAGAGGAAGCCGCACGCGCCATCGCGCAATGGCGCGCACTCGTCTCCCAGCCTCACGAAACAATCCCGCAAGCTCGCGAGATCGTCGAAGAGTTCTACGCCCAATTCCCTGTCCCCGCGGACGTGAGCGTCGAGCACGTTTCCATCGCCAAAGCTTCCGCCGACTGGCTCGCCACTCCCGTTGCGAATGCGGATCGCGCCGTGCTTTACCTTCACGGCGGCGCGTACGTGCTCGGCTCGGCTCACGCGTATCGCGAAATGACATCGCGCATCGCGCGCGCCGCAGCCGCGCGAACGCTGGTGCTCGACTACCGCCTCGGGCCCGAGCATCCCTTCCCCGCAGCCGTCGAAGATGCAGTCGCGGCGTACAATTTCATCCTCGCCCAGAAGATCAAGCCGTCCAACATCGCCATCGTAGGCGATTCCGCCGGCGGAGGACTGACGCTCGCGACGCTCCTCTCCCTTCGTGACACCGGCGTACCGCTGCCCGCGTGCGCAGTTTGTATTTCGCCGTGGATCGATCTCGAATGCACCGGCGGGACGATGGAAACAAAAGCTGCCGTCGATCCTCTCTGCACGCGCGAATCGCTGCTGGCAGAAGCTGCGTTGTATCTCGCGGGCGGAAATCCGCGCAACCCTCTCGCTTCCCCGCTCTACGCCGATCTGAAAAGCCTTCCGCCTCTGCTCATCCAGGTCGGAACGGAAGAGGCTCTGCTCGATGACGCGATCCGGTTGGACGCGCACGCAAAAGATGCGAGAGTGACCGTCACTCTTGAGGTGTTCGAGGATATGCCTCACGTGTGGCACGTCTTCGCCTCGTACTTGCCCGAAGCGCAGCAGGCCATCGATCAAATCGGCCAATACGTCCGCGCACACACGGACAAATCTTCATGACGCTGCGTGGTTACGGAAAAGAAATCGACACGATAGAAAAAATCGAGGGGCGTTCGGAAGCGCTCGCCTAAACGGCGTTCGCGGGCTGAAGCTTGGATTCCACTTTCGCGGCGTAAACGTGCCAGAAATTTCCCGAAGGCTTCAAAAATTCAATTCCGATTTTCGAGCGGCCGCCCTGCTTCTGCCAGACGTGGACCACGCGGCACTCGCGCTCTTCCTGCGTAAAGCTATTCACGACGAGAATTCTTTGGCCCTTCTCGAGATCGGCCGTAACGGAGATGCGCGCGCCGTGCGCGTCTACGTTCAGCGTAGTGGTGTGATCGCGAAACGGCTGATCGTCCGGCGTGCGTCCATACACGACCACAGGAATATGAAGAGGAAATCTTCGGCTGCGTCGAACGTAGCCGCGCGCCTTCGACTTCTTTACAGGAGTCGCCATACCTCAAACACCATAACGCTGTTGCAAGGTATCGCGCAAGCGTGCGTATCCGAAAATGCACCTGCCCGCCGGGCACCAATCCAGCATGGCTCTCGGCGCAGCCTGAGTGCGCCCGTTTGTCGCGCATACCCCTCTCGCGGTAAGCGTTCACGGAAGGCGATGCGCTCGCAAGTTACTGATTCTTTAAGTTAATTGAGGCTAGACGGACGCCTTTACGCGCCTTCCTGCATCTTTATTGTTTGTAGGTGGACATTCGAGCCCCAATTCGGTTCAAATAGGGGCACGCAGATTGGCAGGCAAATCTGACTTGGGAGGGCGAATCCAGTGCGACGATTTCTTTTAATATTCGCGATCAGCTTGATCGCATCAGTGGGCGCCAATGCCCAAATTCATCCCGCGACCTCAGCGCTCGCGAGCGCGTCGCCGAGCCTCGCTCCGCCACTACCGAGCGGTAACGGCGACGGCACAATTACCAGCACCATTTTCGAAGGGCCTACGCGGTTCGAAGCTGGCATCGAATACGCCTGGACTCATGCTGAAGCAGCGCCGAACCTCAATTATAATTTGAATGGGTTTGTCGGCTCTCTCTCCTGGTTCTTTGTCAGGGACCTCGGAGTCGAAGGGCAATTGCTCGGTGGCTGGGGCGGCGGCAATACCAACGCGAAATTGGCATTCGCCGGCGGCGGACTGCACGCGCGGTTCAATCAATCGAACAGACTGCAGCCCTGGATACACGGGTTGATCGGCCACACCCATTTGCATCCTCAAACTCTTTACGGTGGCCAGACAGCATTGGGGTGGGAAGCGGGCGGCGGCATTGACTACAGATTTACTACGTGGATTTCGTTGCGCGTTGGAATGGACGCGCTCGGAACCGGATACTTCCATGTTACCCAGGTCAGCCCGGTGGTTCACGGAGGCGTGGTATTTAATTTCTAGCTTCTGAAGCATGTAAATCAAAATTTCTCGGACCGGCTGATGAGGGCCGGTCCTTCTTTTTTTGCTCGCTGCTCCGGCGCTTATAACGCGCGGAAAAAGGAAGCCGTGATGGTCCCTTCGGCAGCTCACATCATCGACGCAATTTGGAGTGCGCTGGGATTGTATTGGGTAATCAGCGCGCGGCAATCCGGGGCGACGAAGACGGGAGAGCCTCACGCATTTCGCGCGTTGCGTTTCCTGATTCTCGGAACAACATTTTTTCTGCTTCTCTCCGATTGGCTGAGGATCGGGCCATTGGCGTGGCGATTTGTGCCGGACACTTTTGCGGTGCGAACGATCGGCGTAATCATGACTGTCGCGGGCATATCTGTGACCGTGTGGGCTCGAATTTGCTTAGGGCGCAATTGGAGCGACAAAGTCGTGATTAAGGAAAATCACGAACTGATTCGCACTGGGCCTTATGCCTTTATGCGGCATCCGATTTATTCGGGGGTGTTGCTCGGCGTTGCGGGGACGGCGATTGCGATCGGTGAGTGGCGCGGGGTGGTTGCATTCGCTCTGCTTCTCACTACGTACGCGATAAAGGCGAAGAAAGAGGAGCGCGTGCTGGCGGGGGCATTCGGGGCGGCGTTCGAGGAGCATGCGCGGCGGACGGGATTTCTTTTGCCGCGTTTTCATTTCAGAACGTAATCTTGGGAACGCCATAGATAAGAAAAGCCTCACGTCTCATCCGGGCTCGGGCGGGATGGGGACCGGTTCGAGGCTCGGGGCTGGCGTGAGCTACCGGAGGATTAAGAATGAAGAAAATATTTTTCGCTATCGCTGTCCTGCTCGGCGCTGCGTTTGTGACTCGCGCGGACACTGTGATCCTTAAGAATGGGGATCATTTGACGGGGACTATTGTGAAATCGGACGGGAAGGTGCTGACGCTGAAGACCGATTTTGCCGGTGACATCAATATTGATTGGACGAAAGTGCAGGAGCTGGCGACAGATAAGCCGCTGTATATTGTGACGCCAGACAAGCAGGTTGTGAGTGGGACCGTCACCACGCAAGGCCCGGATCTCGTCGTGGCGACGGCGAATGCCGGCAGCGTACACGTCCCGATTTCGAACGTGACTCTTGTGCGCTCGGAAAGCGAACAGGCCGCGTACGAACATTCGCTACATCCCGGATTGCTCGACGATTGGAATGTTGGCGCGAATGTGGGATTTGCTCTGGCGCGCGGCAATAGCGACACTACGAATCTTTCGATCGGATTTACGTCGGTGAGGACAACACTGCGCGACAAATTGTCGGCTTATGCGAGCTCGATTTACGCGCAGAGCAGCGTCGCGGGCGTGTCGAGCGTCACGGCCGACGATGTTCGCGGAGGCGCGCGCTACGACCGCAACATCTCCTCGCGGGCTTTCGTTTTTGGCAGCGGCGATTTCGAGTACAACTCGCCTCAGGATCTCGACCTGCGCTCGATTTATACTCTTGGCTTCGGTTTCAAGGCGATTAAGAGCGACACAACTTCGCTCGATTTGTTGGCGGGCGCGAACTACACGCGTGAAGCGTATTCGACGGGCATGGACCGCAACATCGCGGGGCTGACGCTGGGCGAAGATTTCATGCATAAATTTGGCAAGTCCACAGTGCTCACGGAACAAATGCTGGTTTACCCGGAACTATCGGATTCGCTTGATGGGCAGTACCGTTTGGCGTTCGATATGGCCGTGACGACGAAAATCAGCAAGTGGCTTGGCTGGCAGACGACGGCGAGCGACCGGTATCTGAGCAATCCGATTCCCGGCACGAAGTCGAATGATTTGATTTTGACGACGGGATTGACGGTGGCGTTCTCGCATTAGAAATGGGGCCAGGCATGCAGCGTTTTGGCGAGCGGCGGAGACGAAACCGGGAGGCAGGGACCTCCCGGCTCTGGGTTCGTTGTTGGCCGACGATTGAAGCCAAGCCCTCGCGAATCGGGCGTGGCGCAGCTCGGCAGCAGAAAAAAAGGCGCTCCATCAAAGTGGAGCGCCTTTTTCGCGTCGCGACAGCCATTTAACAGGAATCAAGCTGTGAATGTCTCGAATAGACTTGGCGGAGTACTTGAATCGAATGGCACGATAAAGTATTCGAATGTCAGCTTGGTTGCGGTGGCCGTGATCCTCATGAATCCCGGTTCTGTCTGCTGGTAGTTTTCCAAGGCAACACCCGCTTCGGTGGTCGTGTACGGGAGCTTGACCGGCGGAGCAGTCAGGGCTTTCTGCAGCTTGTGCATGCTGCGTGCGTCGTTCGCGTATCCACCCGCGCCAGCAATCACGTAGGGAATCTTGCGATTTCCGACAACGCGGGAGAATCTTTGATAATTGTGGACGTGTCCGGAGAGCACGGCATCCGGCTGCCTGCCGGTATGTTCGACGGCAAGATTGAGAGCATCCAGGATATCCGGGCAACCGCCATGAGCGCTATCCAGGGAATACGGCGGATGATGAACGGTGATCAATAGCTTCTTCTTGGCAGGCACAGCCTTCATCTGAGCTTCCAGGTAGAACTGTTGGTCGCTTCTCCCTCGCGCGTCGAGGCTTCCCTCCACGTTTGAATAGAGGCCGATGATGGTCACGAACGGTGTATCGAGAGTCCAATACGGGTAGGGCTGAGTCATGGACATTCGATATGGACTGGCGTGGCGAGGAACCGAATCGCAAAAATTTTCGAAGAAGCCGTAAAGTGATGGTTCGGTATCCGGCGTGTCGTTCTTTCGAACGTTTGTGTCACCATCGTGGTTACCGGGGATCGCGAAAATGAGAGACCGATAGAACTGATACGGCTCGTAAAACTCCGTCTTGTAGAGTCGTTGCTGGCCGTTGAAGTAAACGACGTCGCCGAGGATATAAAGAAAAGCAGGTCGATTATTCTTGGAGCTTCCGGTGATCTGTTCCTCCATTGCCGCTGCAATCGCATCCTCGGTGGCTGTCCCATTCACTCCGCCGACGTCGCCAACGCAATGGAAGACCAACTGTTTCGCCGCCACTGCCGCCTGGTTGGCAGCAGTATCAAAAACGTCGAATGGTACGGCCAGTCTCTGCGGAGGAGGTTGGGGAATCGGCTCGAAGCGGGTCGTATCCTTCAAATCCGCGACTGGGTTTCCAATCGCCCTCCGCAGTTTGCCCACGGCGTGATGGCGCGTGAGCTGTGAAGGTATGGGGCTCAATTGGGCAGCTTGGCTCATGGGAGACTCTCCTTTTGATTGACTCGTGCTGCAGGGAAAGAAGCCGAGCAGCTACGTCCTCGTTGAGAAATGTGCGGATTCTATCTCCATAAGTAAGCATGTCAAGTCAATGTTTGGTCATCTATGTCCGAGGAAATGCCCTGCTTGAAAGGCGCGGCCTTTCCAGACTGGGTTAATGAGGCGCGACGTGGTCCAGGCGAACGATACGGCTGTCACGACGAAGATCAGCCAAGCGGCTTGGCTGGCAGACGACGGCGAGCGATCGGTCCCGGAGAAATCCGATTCCGGACACCAAAACTAACGACCTGATTTTGACAACGGGGTTGACGATCGCGTTCAGGGACTAAAGGCGAACTGAGGTTGGCGGGCGGACGGCTCGGGAGGCAGGGCCCTCCCGGCTCTGAGTTCGCGGGATCGGCGCACGATTGAGAAGTTGCGAAGTGGCAGGAAAAACGCACAGTCCGGGTTTCAGTTGTGGTAAGGGTTGCGCTTTACAAATTAGTTTCCTGCCAAACGCTCAAGGCCGGGTTTATTGCGAACGATAAGCGTTGAGCCCTTGATTTGAAGCAGTTCTTTCTTCTTGAAGTCAGCGAGGAGCCTGGTGACCGTCTCGCGGGACGCCCCGATCATCTGGGCGATTTCTTCGTGAGTCAGTGTCAACGTAGCTCTTATCTCCGGGTTTCCCTCTCCGTAGCTGACGCACCAGTCGAGAAGAAACCTCGCCAATTTTTCGCCGGCCGAATGCGATAACCCGATGGACCGCATTTCAGCGATAGCAGCGTGGTACGTTTCGCCCAATTGCTGGGCCACACGCAAGGAAACCTCGCCGTGCTCGCGGAGAAAATTGAGAAAATCCGCTCGCGAGATAAAATTCGCTTGCGTGGGTTCGATCACCTCTGCGGTAAGTTCGTAAGGCTTACCCGTAACCGTGCCCGGCAATCCCAAGACTTCGCCCGGCTGCGAAATTCTTACTATCAACGTTTTTCCATCAGCCGACGTTGTGGAGAGTTTCACGCGTCCGGCGCACAGAATGAAAACCCCTCGAGGGGCCTGCCCTTCCACAAAGAGCGTTGCACCTTTTGGATAGGAAGATGCCGAGGTGATCAGCGAAAGACGCTGCACGGCTGCGGGCGGAAGACTGCAAAACAGCCGATCCTCCCGATGCGGGCAAGTCACGCAGTTCTCAATTATTTCGAGGCCGTAGGGAACGCGCATAGATGGGCCAATTCTACTCTCTTTTCCTCGCGGAACAATTTTGAAGCCGCCAATCATCCCTTCCGCCGTTTGCCAAGCCGTTTCGATTCCACCCAGCAAGTCTGTTCCAGGCCCGCAACGGGGAAAGTGACAGGCGTCACTTTTGTGCGTGACGGCCGTCACAGCAGTCCAGTTTGGACGCATGGATAGTGGAGAAGAGTAAGGAGGGCCCCATGCAAAAAGATGAGCGAGACCTTTTGGATGTTCTAAAGTTTGAACTTGAGTTCTTGGCGAAGGGCGGATACGGCCGTGCACCGCGAGAGCCTTGGCGGCCAGCGTTCATTTTCGAGGACTCGCCAACGTGCATGAATTACGATTGCAAGAACGATCCTGCACCGTGCAGAGATTGCGTGCTGATGCAGTTGGTGCCGCCGGCACTTCGTTTCGGGAAACAACCGTGCCGTCAAATTTCACTTAACGCCGAAGGGGAGACTCTAGATTCCATGTATCGCTACAGCGATCAACATGAAATCGGACAAGCCCTCCGAAGCTGGCTGGTAGTCACAATCGCTCAATTGGAACACATGCGGAAACATTTACGCACGAATGGCGGCGAACGATTGACTGCCGGCAGCGGAACCGTCAAAGGAACGGCATTGCATCAGAGCCTCCATCCAAAATGTGCGAACCCAGCGTGTCCGACTGCATTTCATTGGCTCGAGGGCGGGAAGTTCTTTCGGTTCCATAACGGTGAAGCCGCCCCAGTCTCGAATGCGACCGATTTGGCGGGCAACCTGCACAAAGTGACGCACTTTTGGCTCTGCGAGAACTGCAGCCGCGTCTTCACTTTGGTACACGACGCAGAGCTTGGAGTAGTGCTCAAGCTGCTCTGGCTGGAACTTCCGCTCCGCGAAGCTCGAAAGGAATTGCCGAGTGCACGCCAGAATTGAGTCGTTGGTGTGGACCGCTTCTAGGGAGATCTAGCACAAGCATCCGATACCTCTACGCCGCCTTTTTGTTTTTTGCCGGCGTCTATTTGACCTAGGCGGGCTTCAGCTCCACGACACGCTCAGCAAAATAAGCAGCGCGGGCGTGTTCGGCCCGCGCTGCCCAGCATTCTACGTACGAGGATCCGAGCGTTCCGCATCCCGACGATCAGCCACGGACCGTAAGCACCGGGAAGACCGCATGCGCGACCACCTTGTGTGCCGTCGCCATAGGCAGATGCGTGGCAACACCCGAAAATCCCTTCGACCTGTGCAGGCCGAGAACGATGAGGTCGGCCCTCCGGTTCTTAGCAACTTCCAAGATCGTTTCGGCGGCTGGGCCCTGCTCAACCATAAATCGCGGTTCGCACCACAGTTCGGCCTCGGGCGTAACGAGTTTGCGCAAGAGATGCTCCGACGACGCCGCGATTTCTGACGGATGGACAAGGTCTCCCGTCTTTGGCTCTGTGATTACATGCAGCAGGGTGAGACGTGCTTGAAACTCCTGCGCCAGTGAGATCGCGTACGAGGCACCAGCGGCTGACCCAGGACCGAAATCCGTGGCGTAAAGGATCTCGGAGACTTCTCCGCCTTGCGGCAATTCGGCATGTGTAAATGGGCCTACGGTCAAGACGGCACAAGGCACATTCCGAAAAACCTTCTCCGCCGTTGAACCCATAAAAAATTTACCAGCGCCGGACCGGCCTCTAGTGCCGAGGACGATCAGATCGATTTTGTGTTTCTCAATAGTGGATTTCAGGATGTCCCAAAAGTCGCCTTCCTCCACCAAAACTTGCGGCTGAATTCCGGGAAAGGATTTGAGCAACGTCTGCTTCTCCGCGTCCGCCTCTACTTTCGCATTCTCCTCCAGGACCGGCCAGGTAGTTGGTTGGGTCATAGGGTTAATCGAGGGCGGTCTCACGTGTAATGCGTACAGCCTCGCGCCGAAGCGTTTCGCAAACTCGGTTGCGTAAGGAAGCGCCGAGTCCCCCGCGGGAGAAAAATCGGTTGCAAAAAGAATATTCTTAATCTCAATTCGAATCCCGGTTTCGATCGTTTTCATGGTCTGCCCTCCTCGTTCCCTTTATCAACCAAGACCGATCAAAGTCGCGGTGACTGTGGTCACCATTGATTGTGATGAACGTCACAGCGCATAAAACCGGCCGGGTACATCGTTAATGCGGAGGTGGGACATGAGAGCCATCGAGGCGGTCGCACCAGTAAAAATAAAAAACATTCTTTACCTTACGGATTTCTCGAAACCATCTGAGGCGGCGCTTTCGTTTGCTATCACCTGCGGCCGCGGATACGGTGCAAGAGTGCATGCGTTGCACGTTTTAATTCCTAAGCCATACCTCTATACGACGGCCGATTTGACAATTGCCACGATCGAAGCCGAAGAAGAAAGTGCCCACGCGGAGATGCAACGAATCGAGTCGCAGCTAGCTGGCCTTCAACACGACACGACAGTCGTGAGAGGGCTCGAGGTTTGGCCGGCCGTCGAAAAAGCCATCAAGGACGAAGCTGTCGACCTGATTATTCTTGGAACGCATGGCCGCACTGGATCAGACAAGCTGATCTTTGGTTCTGTCGCGGAGGAGATTTTCCGCCGTTCACCTGTGCCGGTGCTGACGATTGGTCCGGGCGTTCGAAGCAATGTTCATAACGGTGGGCGTTTTCACCGCGTGTTTTTCGCCACGGATTTCAGCCCGGAATCGCTAGCTGCAGCGCCTTATGCCATCTCGCTCGCGCAACAGTACCAATCTCATCTCGCGCTAATCACGGTACTTCGCAAGCCGGAGGAACTAAACGAATCCGACAACCGAATATTTGAATTGTCGGTGGCTGAGATAATTCATCGGCTCTACGAAGTAGTTCCGGACAACGCGAAGCTTGATTTCTCGCCGCAAGTGTCCGTGGAATACGGTGAGCCAGCCGATCGGATCGTGGAAATTGCGAAGCAGCGCGGTGCGGACTTGATCGTATTGGGCGTCCGCGATGCCGCCGGCCGGCTTGGAGCGGCAACGCATCTCGAGCGTGCCACGGCGCACAAAGTGGTTGCGCATGCCCCGTGTCCGGTCCTAACTGTCCGCGGGTAGCGGCCTTGGAGGTTCGGCCTGAGCGCCGGTTATTTGGCTGGGAGGGCGCGGTCGTGGGGTGGCCACAGGTGAAGAAATGACAGGAGTGCAAGGGGCCATAGGAGGGGGATGACGCGGGCTAAGGCTTGGATTACGTCGCCGCCTTGACGCGGGCCCGGTGGCGTTACGACTAGCAGGCGCTCTCGATTTGCTTTTGGAGGAATATCGTATTGAGTTCGAGCGGCGCGCAGGTCAATGACCGATAGGCGGTGAAAGATGTCGAGTGCGCGCAGCATGTTGGTGATTCTTCGGGGCCGCTCGGAGTTGGCGTCGTAGATGATTGTTACTGGTTCGCCGAGGTGCCGGGCTACGCGGCTGCTTATCCAATTCCAGGCGCGCTGCATGTCGGCGGGGTAGATGAATAGAATGTATGCCGAGAGGACATCCCATTGGAACATCGGAGTGTTTAAGGAATATTCGAGAGAGAGATGAAGAAGTAATCCAAGCGCCAAGAGAATGTAGCGAAGATCCTTAATCCAAATTAGAACACCTAAAGAAAATTCCAACACCAGCGTCCACCAGGCCGCCAGCTTAAGTATCGTCGGGCGGAGAAACCACGAAGGCACCGGAAAACGCCGAAGCTGATCGAGATGATAGACGTAGTAGAGCGCGGTTCCGTTGATCCAGGGGACGCCCTGCACTTTCCAGCAGAACGACGCGAAATACAGAATTGATAATTCGAACTGAATCATGCGCTGAGCCCAGGGGCTGCGCGGCTTTATGCCGGCGTCCTCCTTTCCTCGCCAAATCCGAACGAGGCGATCCGCGGAAAGAGCCGCGCCGGCGGGTGCGAACATGAGGAAAAAGCCGGCCAGCCGCAAGAACGTGTCTCCACCGTGGGTGATGTATAGATTTCTTTGCTGTATGGAGGCGATGCCGAGAAATACGATTATGGTGTTGAGGCGAGTCAGGAAGCCGATTGTCAGTAATATCGCCGACGCCAGAATTATCCAAAATACTGAGTCAGCCCAAGCGTCGGTTTGCGGAATGACTGTGAAGACATTCAGGCGCATGCCCGGTTCAAGTTTCTGCATGGTAGACAGCGATACCCACGCATGGGGGCCATACCAAGCCAGCCAGTCAGGCCGCAGCAATAAAATATCGGCGATGACCAACATCCCGTAGATGACCCGAAACATCGCAATAGGAATCGGCGATTGCGGCGCGAAGAAAAATTCATTCCACGCTTCAACCAAAGATCTGAGCCTCACTTCAAATCCTCAGGCTTCACGGGATAGCTGAAGAAAACATTCACATCCCAAGGGCCGCGATCATAAGAGCCGTCGGTGCGCGGAATTATGTCCGACCACCTGACGACCAGTAAGACCGATTGTGCGGCATTCACGGAGTCGCTGTTCAAGCGCGCGACGCGGCGTGCAGCATCCGGCCACAATTCGGAGAAATCGTTGTTCTGAAGATTGTCTTCGTACTTGCGGTAGCGCTCCTTGAAGTAGCGTTGGGTTAAGGTGAGGTTCTCCATTCTTGGGAAGGACCACAGTTGAGACGAACGGTCCTTGTAGAGAATAATCGCCTCCATGTAGGAGTTGGTTGACTTCGGGCTGGGCGCGAACATATCCCAGGATTGAAAAAGGCCGGCCCACACAAAATATGGGCGTATCACGTTTTTGACGATCGGGATTAGCGGGGTGCTGTTCGGAATGCACCAGCAAGGGATGGCAATCAGGTGAAAGATCAAGAAGGCGTTAATCGCGAAGTATTTTACGTGCTGCCACGCGCCGACGCGCTTCGGCAAATTGTGATTGGTTTTGGTTTCCGGAGTCTCGGATGACATCTATCGCCGCCCACGAAGGCGCACCTTCGTCACTTGATCTACTGTTCTGTCCTTTGCTCCGCTCAGCTTATGCGGTGCGAACAGCAAAATCAAAGCCGGCTGCTCTCAAGATCAGCCGCATACGAAACGTTGATTGTGGCTAGCAAGATGATTATTCCTGGCACATGAGCACGATCTTTCCGCTGACGGATGCCCGCTCGATCAAGTCGTGGGCGCGGGGGGCGTCGCGTAGCGGCAGCCGTTCCGCAACCACGGGGCTAATGGATTTCGCGTGAAGCATCCCCAGTAATCGCGAGAGATCGTCGCGGAACTGTTCGGGATATTTCTTCTTTTCAACTGTGATGCTATACCATCGCGCGGATTTTCCGGGAAGCAGGCCTACCAAGCCGAGCCATGCCAGGCTTGCGGCGGCGAGGATCGTGTTCTTCCGGCCGCCTTCGATGGCCGCCGACATTCCGTAACCGACGAAGCGTCCGCCTTTGGCGAGCGCGCGATAGGATCGCAGCCAGTTGCGGCCGCCAATCGGATCGAATACTGCATTCACCCCGGCGGCGCGCTCGACGAAATCCTCGGTTCGATAATCGATGGGTATGCCGCCCAGTGCAGCCACCAGATCGTGCTTGGGTTTGGATGCGGTGCCGTACATTTTCAGTCCGGCGAGAGAGCCGAGTTGCAGCGCGGCCGTTCCCACTCCGCCGGCGGCTCCGTGAATCAGCACGCTTTCACCTTGGTGCAGCTTGGCGATGCGATGAATCAATTGATATGCGGTGGTGTAATTCAGAACGAGACTGACGGCTTCGGCGGGATCGAGGCCGGCAGGAACTGGCACGAGTTCGGACTCCGGGAAGACGATGTAGCGCGAATATCCGCCGGTCTGCGTCAGCGCGGTGACTAAATCGCCGGGCTTCCACTGCGAGACGTTGGCGCCGCAAGATCCGACGATGCCGACGATGTCGTAGCCGGGAGAATACGGCAGCGGAGGAACGCCGGAAT